>X314_Red_Deer__coassemble_47_pt1 | contig 24517 bp, 18 predicted proteins | sample X314_Red_Deer__metabat2_high_PE_002 | metagenome-assembled genome bin X314_Red_Deer
CGTTGTTTGGATGTAGGTGATCGCCGCTGTCATAGCCTTTGCGGAAAGAAGAAGGGTTTTCCGGATCACGTAGTGCCATATCAAAATCTATACAGCCATCAATTTCATCTGTTGCGCGAATCCATGCGTTTACTTCATTTTTCAAATCCTCACGGAATTCTGCATAAGTACGCCACCCTTGAATTGGAAGGAGTGTTCCGACATATACCTTGTAATCTAATTTTCTTGCTTCATTGATATACCAACGGAGTCCGTCAATTAATTCATTAGCGGTAGGAAGGTCGGTGATTGGACGGAATGGATTAAGTTCAATACCAACCGGATGGATAATGTCATTGATTCCCTGCTGAATAATAATTGTATCAGCTCCGGAAACAGGTGCTTCGTGGTGAAAACGATTTTTCCCTTTTAAACCATAGGAATCATAGGTGATGCAGTCATACTGACGGAGAATACGTGTACCGCTGGCAGCTTTACGGATAATTGCGGTGTGATTGTCTTTAGTTTCCGCAGCACGAAGCATCAGATAATCCGGCCAGGACTGGGCAGTAATCGAATCACCATAGCAGACAATTGCACGATTTTCGGAAGAAGTTAAAATTTCGATATCACTTAAAAAATAATACCAGTTTGTGGATTTCGTTTCGTTTAGCGGAAGAGAAGGAGAAAAACACTGATCGCCAAGTGAGAAAAATCCCTTACAGAGTGGCCCGCTTGCAATGACAGCGGACTGCATTAAGGTAAAATCAGCAAAATAAATGCTGACACAAAGAGTCTGACCGGCTTTTACATCCATATAAACCGGATCACTGACAATTTTATCCTTTGGAAGAACGGTGACGTCGGGACTGCTAAAAAACGTGATTTCATGGATGGTGTCTTCTACCACAGAACAGCTTAAACCGATTTTTTCTGTTAAGCTGCCGGAAGAAACAGCAACTGTTGCCCGGGTAATGTCGATGCGTTCTGTGCCACAAAAATTATCAAATGTGAATCGAAGCCCATCTCCTGATAAAGGAGCATAGACAGGATAGCGGAGTGTAATATTTTTTGCATATGATTCTGGGCGATGCTCTGCAATTGACATTGCATTGCCCCACATAGCAACCCATTTTGTTGTATTCATAAAATTATACCTTTCTATTGACTATATACTTTATATGTAGAAAAATAAAAACCAACTTTTTGTAAAAATGTACAGCTTTAGTAGAAGGTTTTCCTATCGCCACATTATATACGGAAAATGTAATTATTTCTATAGCAAGAAGCGAATTTGTAAAGTATGCGGGAAAATAATAAAAAAAACAGACGAATTTTTGGAAATCTGCCCATGTCTTTCAAGTTATTATCACTTGTCTTTTTCCCGGAAATTGATATAATATTCTAAGTTAAGCAAATCAATAGAGAGGTTAGATAAAGAGTATGAGTGAAGTGAACAATAAGACAGAAGCAGCTTTAGGGAAGAAAAGTGAGATGAGTGGTCTTAAAAAGAAGTTAAAAGAACAGAGGGGAATTACCGCTGTAATTGAAGATAATAAGCAATACCTGGCATTGTTTGCAGTTATTGTTGCTGCATTACTTGTCATTTTAGTTAGTATTTTAGTCTTAAAGCTTCCGGTAGTTGCAATCTGTATTATGGTATTGATGGAAGCCGGTATTGCTGCATGCCTGCAGAATGAGCCAATCTGGCTACATGGACTGGTGGTATTAGCAGAAATCATAGCAGGAATTCTTTGCGGTAAAATAGTATTTATGATTTTACTTGCAGCATTGTATGTGGTTGGAATTTTAGTTTTGAAATTATTAAGAAGCTAGTATAGCAGTTTTTAATTACCTGGACTTTATTGATTGCCTATTTCCGCGATTGCATCATCCAAAAATCCTCAGCGTAGCCCACTACGCCTACGTTTTTTGGATGGCACACTCACGAAAATATGTTGCGCAAAAAGTCCGGTTATTAAGAAACTTCTATACTAGGAAAAGGGGAGTCCGACGGGAAAAAGCTCGTGGACTTCTTTTTTACAGTGAAAGCGGGGGCAATATAAATGAAGGAAAGGGTATTGGTATTTAGTTCCAGGGAGATTTGCTACAATTCAAACAGTTTTTTTGCAAATCAGATGGCAATGGCATTTGAAAAAACAGGTTCCGAGACAGAAGTATGCGAATTTACAAAGGAAGATGACTTAGATAAAATCTTAACACCTTTTATTGGAAAAGAATATAAAATTATTTTGGATTTTAATTCTCTTATGACAAGAATGGTAGAGGATGATGGAACACCGATTCTTGATATGATAAATGGACCGTTTTATGATTACATTTTAGATCACCCGTTGTTTCATTATAATGGATTAACGGCAGGCTTAAATAATTTAAATGCCATTCTGCTAGATGAGGCACAGAAGGACTATGTAGACCGTTTTTATAAAGGGGTAAAAAATACCATCATGATGCCTCTTGGTGCAACGGAAGCACTGACGGTTAAGAAGCGAGAAGAGAATCCTAAATGTGTGCTTTTTATGGGAACTTATGACAGTCCACAGAAGCTTTATGATATGGTGGAGATGTCGCCGGAACCATTGCAAAGCTATATGAAAAAATTGATCGAAATGCGTTTAGCAGATCCGGAACTTCCGATGGAGGAGGCCTTTGAACAGCTGCTTAAAGAAGAAAATGAAGAACTTTCGGATGAGCAGTTTGCATTATTTATGAATGCGATGTATCCGGTGGATGCATATGTCAGGGATTATTATCGTAAAATTGTGCTTGATACACTTGCAAAAGCAAAAATTCCGGTAAAAGTAGTCGGTGATGGTTGGGAAAAATATAAAAGTCCAAATGAAAATTACCTGACTCGCGAAAAAGCTGTTGTATTTAGTCTTTCTTTTGAAAAAATTGCAAAAGAACATATTTTATTAAATAATTCGCCAATTTTTAACAGAGGTGCGCACGACAGAATTTATGCGGGAATGGCGAATCATTGTACTGTTATGACAGATACGAATCCATATCTTCGCAGAGAACTGAAGGATGGGGAAAATATCTGTCTATATTCATTAAAAGATATGCAGACTGTGGTTGATATTGCGGAAGAACTAATTACAAATCCTGTACATTGCAAACAGATACAGGAGCAGGCTTATGCGGAATATTTGGAAAAATATAGCTGGGAAAAGAGAGTGCAGCAATTGCTGGGTACAATTTAGGATAACTTAGAAGAAAGCTGTCTTTGATAGTTTAAGAGAACAAAGAATCTCGCTTGCGAGATTCTCGCGCTAACGCGCGGTCACACAGTGACATCTACAATTCGCACGTTATGCACATCCTCGCGGAGCTTCCGAAAACGCTTTGCGTTTTCATCGGACGTACACTACATATGAGCACTTTTTTATCCCGTAAAAAAGCCTGATACAGGCAGAAAATATAGTTGCACTTTGAAACTTTATCATGTAGAATAGTTAGAAAATGAATTTTTATACATTATTTTCTTATGTTTATTCAGGAGTATTATGAATAAAATAAATTACCAGAAGATTTTGGATGAAACAATTGAGGGTATACAGAAAGACGGAATGGTACCAACATTGCTGTTGCATAGCTGCTGTGCACCGTGTAGTTCCTATTGCCTTGAATATTTATCCAATTATTTCAACATTACTGTATTTTATTACAATCCGAATATTTATCCGGAAGAAGAATACTATAAGCGCGTCGAAGAACAAAGACGTTTTATTGAGCAGTTGCCGGTGAAGCATCCGATTGCATTTTTAGAAGGAAAATATGATAAGGAACGCTTTTATGGGATGGCAAAAGGTTTAGAAAGCTGCAAAGAGGGGGGCGAACGCTGCTTTCGCTGCTATGAGCTGCGATTAAGGGAAGCAGCAGAGGTTGCAAAAGCGCAGGGAATGGATTATTTTACCACAACTTTGTCCATCAGTCCTTTGAAGAACGCGGCAAAGCTTAATGAAATCGGAGAAAAGCTTTCCGGAGAATATGAAATATTATATTTGAGTTCAGATTTTAAAAAGAAAAATGGCTATAAGCGCTCGGTAGAGCTCTCAGAGGAATATGGCATGTATCGTCAGTATTACTGTGGGTGTGTTTATTCCAAACAGCAGAGAGATAAAGAAATTGCCGAAAAAGAAAATAAATAGATAATAACAGATAAAAAAGAAAGAGAGGAAATTGTTATGGCACAGTTATGGGGAGGTCGTTTCACAAAGGAAACAGATCAGCTTGTTTATAATTTCAACGCATCCATTACCTTTGATCAAAAATTTTACAAACAGGATATTGAGGGAAGTGTTGCACACGTAAAAATGCTTGGAAAGCAGGGGATTTTAACAGAGCAGGAAATGTCGGACATTGTACGCACTTTAAATGAGATTAAAACAGAGGTAGAGAGCGGAAAACTTGAGATTACATCAGAATATGAAGATATTCACAGCTTTGTTGAAGCGAAATTAATTGAGCGTCTCGGAGACACCGGAAAGAAACTTCACACAGGAAGAAGCCGTAACGATCAGGTGGCACTTGATATGAGACTTTATACACGTCAGGAAGTGCTTGAAACAGATGCGCTTTTAAAAGAAATGCTGGAAGTGATTTTAAAAATCATGGAAGAAAATACAGAGACAATTATGCCCGGATTTACTCATTTACAGAAAGCGCAGCCAATTACATTAGCACATCATATGGGGGCATATTTTGAAATGTTTAAGCGTGACAGACTGCGTCTTAATGACATCTATGAGCGAATGAATTATTGTCCGCTTGGATCAGGGGCACTGGCAGGAACTACATATCCGTTAGACAGGGACTATACAGCAGAGCTTCTTGGTTTTTACGGTCCAACCTTAAACAGCATGGATGGCGTATCAGACCGGGATTATTTAATCGAATTTTTATCCGCATGTGCAACTATTATGATGCATTTAAGCCGTTTTTCAGAAGAAGTTATCATTTGGAATTCCAATGAATACCAGTTTGTTGAAATTGATGATGCATACAGTACCGGAAGCAGCATTATGCCGCAGAAGAAAAATCCTGACATTGCTGAATTGGTACGTGGAAAAACAGGACGTGTTTATGGAGCATTAACCTCTCTTCTTACTACCATGAAGGGGATTCCGCTTGCATATAATAAAGATATGCAGGAGGATAAAGAGTTTTCCTTTGATGCAATGGATACAGTAAAAGGTTGTATTGCATTATTTACAGGAATGCTTTCTACTATGAAGTTTAATAAAGCTATTATGCGTTTATCAGCAAACAATGGCTTTACAAATGCAACAGATGCAGCTGATTATCTTGTAAATCACGGAGTGCCGTTCCGTGATGCTCATGGAATCGTAGGTCAGATTGTTCTTTACTGTCTGGATAAAGGAATTGCTATTGATGATATGAGCTTAGAGGAATTAAAAAATATCAGCCCGGTATTTGAAGAGGATATTTACGAAGCAATATCCATGGAAACATGTGTCAATAAGCGTTTAACCATAGGTGCTCCGGGAAAAGAAGCAATGGAAAAAGTCATTGCCATTGAGAAAAAATATCTTTCTGAGAACTAAAGCATATGTATTTATTTGGAAAAGTCCAATCGAATGTTTTGGGAACAGGGAAGAAACTTTAACGCACTAATGCGCCATTGTGCGAAATGCACAAGAAAAATGAAAAAAAATAGGAAACTTTTACGAAAGTAACCATTGCTTTTTTGCGAAAAATAGCATAATATATTCGATATGACGACAGTTGTTCGCGACATGCGGACATTGCGGAACGGAAAATGTCGAAAAGTAAAAAGTTGAGGAGATTAGAAAAATGAGCGAAAAATTAAAAGTTGGTATTCTTGGTGGAACAGGTATGGTAGGGCAGAGATTTATCTCTTTATTGGAGAACCATCCTTGGTTTGAAGTGACAACTATCGCTGCAAGCCCAAGAAGTGCAGGAAAAACATATACAGAGGCAGTAGGAGATCGTTGGAAAATGGATACTCCAATGCCGGAGGCAGTTAAAAACATCGTTGTCATGAACGTAAACGAAGTAGAAAAAGTTGCTGCAGAAGTAGATTTCGTTTTCTCTGCTGTTGATATGACAAAAGAAGAAATTAAGAAAATTGAAGAAGATTATGCTAAAACAGAAACACCGGTTGTTTCTAACAACAGTGCACACAGATGGACACCGGATGTACCAATGGTAGTACCTGAGATTAATCCGGAACATATGGATGTTATTAAATATCAGAAAGAAAGACTTGGAACAACACGTGGTTTCGTTGCTGTAAAACCAAACTGCTCAATTCAGTCTTACGCTCCGGTTCTTACGGCTTGGAAAGAGTTTGAGCCATATGAAGTAGTTGCTACTACATATCAGGCAATTTCCGGTGCAGGTAAAACATTTAAAGACTGGCCTGAAATGGTTGGAAACATTATTCCATACATCGGTGGAGAAGAAGAGAAATCTGAAAAAGAGCCACTTCGTATCTGGGGTCATATTGATGATGAGAAAAAAGAAATCGTTCCGGCTGCTTCACCGGTAATTACATGCCAGTGTATCCGTGTTCCTGTATTAAACGGACATACAGCAGCTGTATTTGTAAAATTCAAAAAGAAAGCTACAAAAGAGCAGTTAATCGAAGCATTAAAGAATTACAGTGGTGCACCACAGGAATTAAATCTTCCAAGTGCTCCAAAGCAGTTTATCCAGTACTTAGAAGAGGATAACAGACCACAGGTTGCTTTAGATGTTCAGTATGAGAACGGAATGGGTGTTTCTGTTGGACGTTTAAGAGAAGATACTGTATATGACTGGAAATTTGTTGGATTATCTCACAACACAGTCAGAGGTGCAGCAGGTGGAGCTGTATTATGTGCAGAACTGTTAAAAGCACAGGGATATATTACAAAGAAATAAAGTAAAAAAGCGTCGCACAGCGGCGCTTTTTTTGCTTTATAGAAAAAGCCTTGTCACGTTAATGCGTGAAAGTTTTTCCATAAAGCAAAAATGCTCCGCGGGGATGCGCATAATGCGCGAATTGTAGATGTCACTGTGTGACCGCGTGTTAGCGCGAGAATCTCGCAAGCGAGATTTTTTGTTTTTTTTTAATAATGCCTGTATACAAGTATTGTAAAAAGTAGGTAAATATGGTACAATAGTCACAAAAATATGAGCAAAGGGGAAATAAGAAATGAAGAAAAAAAGAGTAATCTGTTTTTTGATGTCAGCTTTCGTTCTTAGCACGAGTATTGGATGTGGACAGGCGTCGTCCACTCAGACAGGTGAATCGGTAGCTGGGACAGAAGTGGCTGAAAATGCAGGTGCAGTGACAACACCGGAAGAAATCCCTAGTGGAACTGTTTCCCTGACGGTTTGGGGCGCAGAAGAAGATCAGGAGCTTCTGGCGGAAATCGTCGAAGGTTTTAAAACGGAATACGCTGGAATGGCCGATTTTGAAATTACTATTGCACCGGAAAGTGAATCAACCTGCAAGGAGACGCTGTTAGGTGATGTAGAGAATGGTGCAGATGTTTTTGCATTTGTCGATGACCAGTTGAAGGCATTGGTTGCTGCGGGTGCTTTGATTCCGGTAGAGAATGCAGAGAAAGTAGCTGCAGAGAACAATGCAGGAGCAGTTGCGGCAGCAATGGTAAATGATACATTATATGCCTATCCGATGACAGCGGATAATGGATATTTTATGTATTATAATAAGGAATACCTTACCGAAGCAGATGTTGCTACTTTAGACGGGATGCTTGCAGTTGCAGATGAAAATGGTAAGAAGGTTGTAATGGACTGGGGTTCCGGTTGGTATTTGTATTCGTTCTTTGGAAACACTGGTCTTACGGTTGGATTGAATGATGATGGTATTACCAATTATTGTACATGGAATTCAACAGAGGGATCTATTAAGGGTGTGGATGTTGCCAGTGCAATGCTTGCTATTTCTTCGCATCCGGGATTTCAGAGTATGGGAACTGCTGAGTTCTTAGCAGGAGTAGCAGATGGAAGTGTTATTGCAGGTGTCAGTGGTGTATGGGATGCAACTGCGATAGAGGCAGCCTGGGGTAAAAATTATGGAGCCGTTAAGCTTCCAACCTATACTTGTGCTGGAACACAGATTCAGATGGCTTCTTTCGCAGGATATAAAATGGTTGGTGCAAATGCTTATTCTGATCAGCCGTATTGGTCATCTAAACTGGCAGAGTGGATTACAAACGAACAGAATCAGACATTACGTTTTGAAAAGCGTGCGCAGGGTCCTTCAAATATTAATGCGGCCTCATCTACAGAAGTTCAGAATTCGCCGGCAATTCAGGCAATTTTAGCCCAGTCTGAATTTGCAAGTCTTCAGAGAATTGGCGGAAATTACTGGGATCCGGTTATGAACTTTGGTAATACATTGGCTGCAGGTAATCCGGATGGAAGTTCATTACAGGATTTATTAGACAAAATGGTAGAGAAAGTTACCGCAATCAATTAGTGTGAGACGACATGGAGGAAAAGAAAATGAATAGCAAGAAAAGAGGAACAATCAGAATTGCAATTTTAGCTCCGGTTGTAGTAGTAGGTTTTATTTCAATCGTCTCAAATTTAATTGCAATTACAAATGTACAAAAAGTAAATCAAAGAGCTTCTGTTATTGTTGATGAGCAGATGGTGTCAATCGAAGCATTAGGTACCATTAAAGAAAAAACTCAGGAGATTCGTACACTCGGATTGTCACATATTGTTGCTACAGATTACAATACGATGATTACTTTGATTGATACAATTAAAGCAGAGGAAGCAGCTCTTGAAGTTTGTATCAATGAGTATTCTGCATATATTGATAGTGATTCCGAGAAAGTTTATAAGGAAATGGCTGCTAATTATGATGGATTTAAGCATGCGGTTATTGCATTAGTTGCGCACAGTGCAAATACGAAAACTGCAGAAGCGTATGCTTGTGCTAATAACGAGGTAGCAACTTATGCAGATGCTTTATTAGCAAATATCCATACATTAAATGAGAAAATTGATGTTGAGATTCAGGATGCAAGAAATGAATTATCTGCAGTATATCAGTCTGCAATCGCAATTACGGCTTGTACTGTTGCAATCAGCATTGTTGCAATTTTAGCTTGTATCTATGTTGTAATGAGACGTGTAATAAAGCCAATCCGTGCAACAGAGAGGGAATTAAATTCTATTATTGTTGGTATTGATGAGAGACGCGGAGATTTGACAAAACGTATTCCTGTTATGTCAAATGATGAAATCGCACAGCTTGCGGAAGGAATTAATACTTTCATGGATAAGCTGCAGCATATTTTCCAGACCATCAGCAAGAGTTCATCTATGATGGAAACTGTTGTAAATGAAGTATTTGAAAGTGTAAATACTTCAAATGACAGTGTAACGGACTTATCAGCATTAACAGAAGAATTATCAGCAACCATGCAGGAAGTTGCAAACAATGCAACTGCAATTAATAACAACGCAGACGCTGTAAGAGAAGATGTAGAAAGAATTGCCGATAAGTCAAATGAAATCAATGTATACACCAAAGAAATGCGTACTCATGCAGTTGCAATGGAAAAGAGTGCCCGTGACAATATGGAAACTACCGGACGTAAGCTGAATGAGATTTTAGAGGTGTTAAACAGCGCAATTGAAGAAAGTAAGAGCGTAGATCAGGTAAATAACCTGACAAACGATATCTTAAATATTTCAAGCCAGACAAATCTTCTTGCATTAAATGCTTCTATTGAAGCAGCAAGAGCGGGTGAAGCAGGAAGAGGGTTTGCAGTTGTTGCAGAAGAAATTGGACAACTTGCAAATTCCAGTAGGGAAGCAGCGAATAATATTCAGCAGATTAATGGTGTTGTAACAAATGCTGTACATAATCTTTCTGAAAATGCAAATAATCTTGTAATTTACATGAATGATTCTATTTTACCGGTATTCGAAGAGTTTGTTGCATCTGGTGGACAGTACAAACAGGATGCAGAATACATTGAAGAAATTATGGATGACTTCTCAGGAAGAACAGAAGAGTTAAAGAATGTAATCGGTGAGATTGCAAATTCATTAGGTGCAATCACAATGGCAATTGATGATGGTGTAAATGGTGTCAATGGTGTTGCGGATAGTACACAGGTATTAGTATCTGATATGGACAACATTTCAAGTCGAATGAATGAGAACCAGGGAATTGCAGGAGATTTGAAACAGGAGACAACGATTTTCTCAAATCTTTAATAGAAGCATTATCTGGGAAAAGTAAAAGCAAAGAAAAAAGCAGGTACATTTGCCTATTGCGGCAGATGTACCTGCTTTTTTTCTATCCCTTTCTTGTCAGAAATGGAAAAATGTTATATAATAGCGTGTACTTATAGTTAGGAGAAAATCGTCTGAACGATTAAGATAAAGGAGAATAAAAATGGAAAAAGTTAGAACAAGATTTGCACCAAGTCCAACAGGAAGAATGCATGTAGGAAATTTACGTTCTGCATTATATGAATTTTTAATTGCAAAGCATGCTGACGGAGAGTTCATGCTTCGTATTGAAGATACAGACCAAGAGCGTTTTGTAGAAGGCGCAGTGGATATTATTTATCGTACGATGGAGAAAACAGGACTGATTCATGATGAGGGACCGGACAAAGATGGCGGCGTAGGTCCATATGTTCAGAGTGAGCGTATGAAAACCGGAATTTACATGGATTATGCAAAGCAGTTAGTAGAAAAAGGTGAAGCATATTATTGTTTCTGTGACAAAGAGCGTCTTTCTTCGTTAAAGAGCGAGGTGGTAGAAGGAAAAGAAATCACAATTTATGATAAACATTGTCTTTCTTTATCTAAAGAAGAAATTGAGGAAAACTTAGCTGCCGGTAAAACATTTGTTATTCGTCAGAACATTCCAAATGAAGGAACAACCACCTTCCATGACGAATTATATGGAGATATTACAGTAGAAAATGCAGAGTTAGATGACATGATTTTAATTAAATCAGATGGATATCCAACCTATAACTTTGCAAACGTGGTGGATGACCATACAATGAATATTACACATGTCGTTCGCGGAAATGAGTATTTATCTTCGTCTCCAAAATATCAGCGTCTCTATGATGCATTTGGATGGGAGTCACCGGTATACATCCATTTACCATTAATAACAGATGAAAATCACAAGAAATTATCAAAGAGAAGCGGACACTCTTCCTTTGAAGATTTAATTGAGCAGGGATTTTTGACAGAAGCAGTTGTAAACTATATTGCATTGCTTGGCTGGAGCCCGGAAGATAACAGAGAAATTTTCACGTTAGATGAGTTAATCAAAGAATTTGATTATCATAGAATCAGCAAATCACCAGCTGTATTTGACTATGTGAAATTAAAATGGATGAATGGCGAATACATTAAAGCAATGGATTTCGATACATTCTATGGGATGGCACTGCCATATATTAAAGAAGTTATTACAAAAGAGATGGATTTTGCGAAAATTGCTGCAATGGTGAAAACAAGAATCGAAGTGTTCCCGGATATCCGTGAACATATTGATTTCTTAGAAGCATTACCGGAATACGATGTAGCAATGTATACACATAAGAAAATGAAAACAAATGAGGAGACTTCTTTAGCGGTATTGACAGAAGTGCTTCCATTATTAGAGGAGCAGGAAGATTACAGTAACGATGCACTTTATGCAATGCTCTGCAAATATGTAGAAGAAAAAGGTGTAAAAAATGGTTATGTAATGTGGCCAATTCGTACTGCTGTATCAGGAAAGCAGATGACACCGGGCGGTGCAACAGAGTTAATGGAACTTCTTGGAAAAGAGGAATCTATTGCCAGAGTGAAAAAAGGAATTGAATTATTAAGCAAATAATGGGAAAAATATATAATGACTCACAGCTGCAGGCAATCCGGCATCACCGGGGAGCCTGCATGACTTTGGCGGGGCCGGGAAGTGGAAAAACCGCTGTTATCACAGAACGCACGAAGAATTTGATAGAAGAATATGGTGTTAATCCGGCGAATATTCTTGTAATTACCTTTACAAAAGCGGCAGCAATGGAAATGAAGGACAGATTTTATCGCCTAATGGGAAACAAAAGCTATCCGGTGACCTTTGGAACCTTTCATGCTGTCTATTTTAGTATCTTAAAACATGCATATCATTACAATGCCAGTAATATCATTCGGGAAGAACAGAAGTTTAGCTTGATGAAAAATCTTATTGCTAAACACAGACTTGAGTATGAAGATGAAAGTGAATTTATTTCTCAGATTCTCGGTGAAATCGGAATGGTAAAAAACACTGGTGTTGCCATTGCTAATTACTATTCTGTCAATTGCGCAGAAGAAGTATTCCGCAGAATCTACAGCGAATATCACGAATATCTGTATCAGCATAAATTAATAGATTTTGATGATATGCTTGTATATACCTATGAACTTTTTACAGAAAGAAAAGATATTCTTGCTGCATGGCAGAAAAAGTTTCAGTACATATTGATTGATGAGTTTCAGGATATTAATAAAATCCAGTATGATATTATTAAAATGTTAGCTGCACCGGAAAACAACCTGTTTATTGTAGGAGATGATGACCAGTCGATTTATCGTTTTCGAGGTGCAAAGCCGGAAATAATGCTTCATTTTTTCGAAGATTTTCCCGACGGGAAAAAGATTCTGTTGGATACTAATTATCGTTCCCAGGAAAATGTGGTTAGTGCAGCACTAAATCTGATTAGTTATAATAAGGAACGTTTTGATAAGAAAATCAAAGCGTTTCACAAGCCGGGAGATAATGTGGAATTTGCTGTTTTTAAGACGCAGCGGGAAGAAAATTTGCGCATTATCAGAGATATTGCAGAGAGAATGGAACATGGTGGATGTTATGAGGAATTTGCAGTGCTATTTCGCACAAATATGCAGCCACAGCTTTTGATGGAGCAATTGCTAGAGTATAATATTCCGTTTTACACAAGGGATAATATTCCGAATCTTTATGAGCATTGGATTGCGAAGGATATTTTTGCATATATCAGAATTGCGCAGGGAAGCAGACAGCGCAGCGACTTTTTGCAGATTATGAATCGTCCCAAAAGATATATCAGCAGGGATTCTTTGGATGAGGAAACGGTGGCATTTGATGTCTGGGAATGGTTTTATGAGGAACAGCCCTGGGTGGCAGAGCGTATTCAAAGGTTAGAATATGATATCAAAATGCTATCAAGGATGAGCCCTTATGCAGCAATTAATTATATCAGACGTGGCATCGGGTATGATGAATTCTGTAAGGAATATGCAGATTACAGGCGGATTCGTGAGGATGAGCTTTATGATGTGTTAGAGGAGTTGCAGGCAGGCGCAAAGGGTTACGAGACCTATGAGGATTGGTTTGCGCATATTGAAGAATATACGGAAGAACTGCATCGGATTCATCAGGAACAGAGTCAGAAAAAAGAAGGTGTGGCACTTGCGACCTTGCATAGTGCAAAAGGGTTAGAGTACGATCATGTTTACCTGATTGATGTAAATGAGGGTGTTATGCCATATAAAAAAGCAGTATTGGATAATGAGATTGAAGAAGAACGCAGAATGTTTTATGTTGGAATGACAAGAGCGAAGAATGATTTGCATCTTTTTTCTGTAAAAGAAATGTATCACAAAGATGTGGATGTATCACGTTTTATCAAAGAAGCGAATATGGCATATCAGGAAGAAAATCAGAAATAAAAAGCTCTGTTGGCACAAAAGTACGGACTAATAAAAAAATCCAGGCATGCACAAAAGTCGCATCCTGGATTACTTTTGAATTACAAAGTATCTGCTGGTTCTGTTGTAATAGTGGACGATTAGCCATCTAATTCATCAAATTCAGCTTCGTCTAATAATTCATCGAAACGGTCAGCAACAGCTTCATATTCGTCGTCTGTTTCGATATTATCAAGGGAAGGATTGCCTTCTTCGTCCTCTGAATAGCGGTAAATGAATACCTCACCATCTTCATTTGGTTCACCATTTTCCTCTAAAGGAAGAAGCGCAATATAATCCTGCTCGTCCACTTCAAAGATGGTAAGAATACGGCATTCCACCTGAGTATTATCATCTAAATCAAGTGTTACAAACATATCTTCATCGTCGTTGATGTTATTTAACTGATTTTTTTCTGCCATGGGCCACCTCACATTTTTTATTGTAGTTACTGCTGTTATAAGTATTAGCAGAAAAATGTAAAATGTCAAGAAAAATGTGTTGCTCAGAATGAAAAAAAATGGCATGATATAAAGGTATTAATAGATAGGCATGGAAGGACATAGGCATATTAAGATGAAATATACGATTACAGAAGGAAATTACAGGAAATTTGGTGTACAGGCAGAAATGGAAGGAATCATTTTTACTTTTGAAGGAGCAAGAGAGGATGATTGTTTTTTGCTGCTTTATAATGATAAAGGAAGCGTTATAGAGCGATTAGAGGCACCAAAGGAATATTGCATTGGGTCTGTTCGTTCTATCTGTCTAAATGGTGTAAAGGAAAAACAACTTCGTTATAACTATGAAATTAACGGAGAGGTTGTGGTAGATACTTATGCCAGCAAAATTTATGGACGTGAAAAATGGAATGATTCTGCAAGAGCAGTGGTAAACTACCAGATATACAGTGGTCTTGAGACTGAGGAATTTGACTGGGAGGGTGATAAATTCCCAGAGATACCGAAAAATCAGATGTTTATATATAAACTTCATGTGCGTGGCTTTTCTATGGATGCGGGTATCCGGGGAAAAGAAAAGGGGACATTTGCTGCGATAAAAAATAAGCTTTCGTATTTAAAAGAGCTTGGTGTAACAGCAATAGAATTGATGCCAAGCTATGAGTTTGAAGAAATGATACTCAAAGAAAATCCAAAACTTCCGGATTATTTAAAATGGGAGAGTAAGGAAGAGGATTTAATTAAGCCGGAACCGGGAATCGTGCAAAAGGGTTTAAATTACTGGGGATATACCAATGGAAACTATTTTTCTGCCAAATCATCCTATAGCAGTGCAAAATCTGCGTCTGTGGAATTAAAGAGCCTGATTCGTGAAATGCACAAAAATCAGATGGAGTGCATTATGGAGATGTTTTTTGCAGAAGGAATGAACCAAAACGTGATATTAGATGTGTTGCGCTTTTGGGTAAGGGAATATCATGTGGATGGTTTTCATATCATTGGCGCATCTGTGCCGGTAACTGCAATTGCACAGGATTTGTTTTTAAGTCGTACAAAACTGTTTTATCAGTCTTTTGAGCCTTTTTTATATGAAAAGGAAACACGATATCCGCATTTGTATGTATATAATGATGAGTATATTTATCCTGCGAGAAAATTATTAAATTGTTATGATGGGTTTGTGGAGGATTTTGCAAATCAGCAGAGAAAACAGCACGGTACGGTTGGTTTTGTAAATTATATTGCAAATAATAATGGGTTTACGTTAGCGGACTTGTTTTCTTATCAGGAAAAGCATAACGAGGCAAATGGGGAAGATAATGCTGACGGTATCAGCTGGAATTTCAGCAATAACTATGGTTTTGAAGGAAAAACCGGGAAAAAACAGATTACAGCACGTCGTAGGAAACAGACCTTTAATGCCCTTGCTATGCTCTTTTTAGGGCAGGGGGTTCCACTTCTGCTTTCCGGTGATGAAATGGGAAATACCCAAAACGGAAATAATAATGCTTATTGCCAGGATAACAAAATAGGATGGCTGAACTGGAAGAATGGTATGAAGCAGGAGGCTTTAAGACGCTTTGTGACGGATTTGGCGGCATTTCGAAAAGCTCATCCTGTCATTTGTCTGGATAAGCCAATGCAGTTAAATGACTATGCACATAAGGGGTGCCCGGATTTGTCTTATCATGGAGAGAATGCATGGATTTCCGGTTTTATCAGAGAGAATAAGTCATTTGGTACATTGTATTGCGGTGAATATGCCAAGGATGCAGATGGAAAAACAGACGATTATATATATGTGGGGTACAATTTTAAGGCAGGTACAACACATTTAGCACTTCCAAAGCTTCCGGCAAAGAAAAAATGGTATCTTTGCTGTGATACGTCAGAGTCAGAATATCCTTTTTTGGAAAAAGAAAAGCTGCTTGAAAATCAGCATCTTGTTCCGGTAAAAGCGCAGTCTGTATTGATTTTACTGGGAAAATAAAAGGAGTTATCAGATTAGGAAGAGGTTGAAAGAAAGGAATTTCTTTTACCCCGGAATTGATGTGGCGCATAAGCGTCAATTACGTTAAAAGCCGTTAAGACGGCAGAATGAGAGGGAAAATGAAACTTTCAAATGCATGGAAACATTTTCGTACGATTACAAATCATAAAATGCTGGTGATGCGTGGCTGTTTTCGTGTAGGCTTAATTAAGCAGGGGCTGCTTCACGATCTTTCGAAATACACGCCGACAGAATTTTTAGTAGGATGTAAATATTATCAGGGAACAATCAGTCCAAATAATGTAGAACGTGCGGATAGAGGTTATTCCTCTGCATGGCTGCATCATAAAGGTCGCAATAAGCATCATTTAGAATACTGGCTGGATTACGCGGTACCGGATACGGAAGGTCCGAATAAAGGGAAACCAAAAGGAATCTGTGGGATGAAGATGCCGTTAAAGTATGCAGTGGAAATGTTTATTGACAGAGTATCGGCATCTAAAAATTATCAAAAAGAGAAGTATAAAGATGACAGTCCTTTGAATTATTATATGAATGGCAGAGATGTACATATTCTCCATGATGATACGAGAGCATTGTTAGAACTGCTTCTTGTGATGCTTTCGAAACGTGGAGAAGATGAAACAAACCGCTTTATTAAAGATAAACTGTTAAAAAACAAAATACCTTATGAAAAAGCGGCTTTAGATGAAATGAAGGAAAGACTTTAATCAAGTAAAACTTCCGGGAAAAAACAACGCATATCTTCCGGGAGTGGTGCAGTAAAGCACATAGGTTTTCCTGTAATTGGATGTTCAAATGTTAATCGATAAGAATGAAGTGCTTGGCGGTTCATTTCTGTTGAAGAGGGATGATATAGGAAATCTCCAATCAACGGATGACCAATGGATTTCATGTGAACACGAATTTGATGGGTGCGGCCTGTCTCGAGCTTCAGCGAGAGCAGGGAGAACCCATTTTTATATGCAATTTTTTTATAGTGGGTAACGGCACGTTCTCCATTTTCATAATCAACAATACGTTCTATTGTAGAAGCTTCTTTTCGCCCGATAGGAGCATCAATGGTACCAAAGCTTTCTGTTTCGCCTGAGACAATGGCAAGATATTCACGACTTATGGCACGTCTTGTGACAGCTTCACTTAAAATGGCAGAGCTTAACATATGCTTTGCGAGAATGGTAAGTCCCGTAGTATCTCTGTCTAAGCGGTTCACGCATCGAAAGGTATAAGGAATATTCTGACTTGCGTAATAATGACACACCGCATTTGCTAACGTATTTTCATAGTGATTGAAAGAAGGATGTACCGGCATCTGTGCCGGCTTATTTACCACAAGAATGTCATCATCTTCATAAATAATAGAAAAATCGTGTGCAATTGGTGAAATGTCGGATGCTTCGTTTTCAATTAAGGAAATATGAAGTACATCATCGGCATGAAGCTTTGTTGTGACATATTCCCAAACACCGTTTAAGAGAATGCTTTCCGGTGTTTTTTTTAATTGCACTAAGACAGCGTGGGAATAGTGATTTTTTTTCAAAAAATCCAAAATTGTTTTATTTTCATATTCTTTTCCAATTATATAATCAAATTCACGTATCATAAATGACATTATATAGAAACAAAAAGAAATTGCAAAGAAAAAAATAGGAAAAGCACGAAAAACTTGACCTTTTCATAGAATGTATTAACAAAGCTTTTAAGGTGCATTTTGAAAACTTTTTTATCACCGTTAACGCAACAACAGGAAACAGAATGCCTGCAGAAAATGAAAAATGGCGACCTTGAGGCAAAAAATGAACTGATTGAAAGAAATATGCGGTTGGTTGCCCATGTAGCGAAAAAATATCAAGGGGCAGATGAGGATATGGAGGATTTAATATCCATTGGGACAATAGGGCTGATTAAAGCTGTTGGGACGTATAAAGAAAATTATGGAAATCGTCTGGCAACATATGCAGTACGCTGCATTGATAATGAGCTTCTGATGCATTTTCGCTCAAAAAAGAAAATTTCGAAGGAAGTATCGCTTTACGAACCGATTGGTACAGATAAGGAAGGAAATCAGATACAGCTGATGGATGTCGTAATTACAGAAGATGTGGATGTGGTAGAACAATTAGAGCTAGACAGGCGGATAGGACGGTTAAATGAAGTAATACCAAAGGTATTGAGTGGGAGAGAATTGTTTATCATAATTAACCGCTACGGCCTTTATGAAAAAGAACCAATGACACAGCGGGAAATTGCAACAAAGCTTGGAATATCGCGTTCTTATGTGTCACGAATAGAAAAAAGGGCGATTGATAAGCTGAAAAAAGCATTTTAAATCTCTTTTCAAAAAAATGGAAATATGCTAAAATGACGACATGTATTTGTCGTCATTTTTATATGATAGGAAAATACATTCTTTGTTTTTGTTATGCATGGATAACATGCATGATGTCAGCAACTGTTCTGTTGCAAAATTCCGCTAGTTTGAATGAAGAATTCAAAAGAAAGGAAGGAAAATTGTATAGTGTTGTTTCAACGGCAATGATACAGGGAATTAAGAGTATTCCTGTATTTGTAGAGGCAGATGTCAGTGAGGGGATGCCTCTTTTTGAAATGGTCGGATTTTTATCTTCGGAGGTAAAAGAATCGAAGGAACGGGTGCGCACTGCTTTGCGTAATTCCGGTTATATTCTGCCACCCAAACGCATTACCGTGAATTTTATCCCGGCAAATATTAAGAAAACCGGCTCATGTTTTGATTTGCCGATTGCGCTTTCCATTCTTGCGGCGGTTGGGATTGTGCCTGAGGAAAGCTTAAGGGATTGTTTTGTGACAGGTGAAGTCAGCTTAAACGGAGCAGTTAAGCCTGTAAACGGAATTCTTCCGATGGTCTCAGAGGCAAAAGAGCATGGAATTAAAAATGTGATTGTACCGCGGGAGAATCAGACGGAAGCAGCCTTGGTAAAAGGGATAAATATTTACGCTGTCGAAGATATCAAAGAAGTCATATACATTCTAAATGGAGGGGAATATCAGAAAAAAAGGAATGAGTCTCCTAAAAATTCTGGGGATGAAAAAATAGCGGATTTCTCGGAAATTCAGGGGCAGAGAATGTTGAAACGTGCATGTGAGGTAGCAGTATCCGGAATGCATAATCTTTTGATTGTTGGACCACCGGGGGCAGGGAAAACGATGGCTGCCATGCGAATCCCGGGGATTTTACCGCCATTAGAATCAGAGGAACAGATGGAATTGTCAAAAATATACAGTGTCTGTGGCATGTTTGGAAACAGAGAGAAGTTAATGAGTACACGACCGTTCCGTTGTCCACATCACACGGTCACACCGGCAGGCCTTGCAGGGGGAGGCAGCGTTCCGAGGCCGGGAGAAATAAGCCTTGCACATAAAGGAGTGCTTTTTTTAGATGAATTGCCCGAATTTCAAAAAAATGCATTAGAAATTCTTCGACAGCCGATGGAGGAGAAAAGTGTGCGTCTAGTGCGGATTAACGGAACCTATGAATATCCGGCGGATTTCATGCTGGTGGCGGCAATGAATCCCTGCAATTGTGGCTATTACCCGGATATGCAGAAATGCCGCTGCAGTGCAGTGTCGATAGAACGCTATCGAAACAGAATCAGCCAGCCGCTTTTGGATAGGATTGATGTCTGTATTGAAGCATCCCATATTCGTTTTGAGGAGCTTGTGGGAGAGCGGAAAGAAGAAAACTCAGCCCGGATAAGAGAACGGGTGGTGCAGGCACATGAAATTCAACTAAAGCGGTATGCAGGAGAAGGGTTTACTTATAATAGCCAGATTCCGGCGGCAAAGATAAAGTGTTACTGTGCTTTAGATGAAAAACAGGAAATCTATATGAAGGAAATCTATCAAAAACTGAATCTTACAGCCCGTTCCTATCACAAGATACTAAAAGTAGCACGCACGTTGGCGGATATGGATGCAAGTGAAAAGATCAAACAGTGCCACCTGAATGAGGCAGTATGTTACCGGAATATTGACAAAAGATTTTGGGAGGTATGTGAAAGATAAATTTGAGAAAATGCACAGCATTTTTTGATTCGGAAAGGAGAAAACTCTTAAGTGAAATATCAATATTGGTTATCAAATATTAAGGGAATCGGCAGCCGGACAATTGCAAGGATTTTACAGCAGACCGGTTCAGCGGAAGAGACATACTTTTTACCAAAAGAGCAACTGGTAAAATTAGAAGCCGTGACCGAAGAAATGGCTGTAAAAATCATGGAGAGCAAAATAGTATGGAATTTGGATGAAAAATGGGAAAAACTGGGGGAAAACGGTATTACCTTTTACTCACAGGAAATGGAGTGTTTTCCGGAATGCTTAAAAAACATTTCTGATGCGCCATATAGTATTTATGTAAAAGGCAGACTGCCGGACTTAGAAAAACGCCGTATTGGAATTGTCGGTGCAAGAAGATGCTCGGAGTACGGCAGGGTTATGGCAATGGAGCTTGGAAAAAAGCTTGCAATGCATCAGGTGCAGGTAATCAGCGGCATGGCAGGTGGAATTGATTCTTACGGACATATGGGAGCATTAGAGGGCAAAGGAGAAACCTTTGCAGTATTAGGCTGCGGGGTTGATATCTGTTACCCTTGGAAAAACAAAGAATTGTACGAGCAGATACAAAAGGATGGAGGAATTATTTCGGAATATCCTCCGGGATTGCCGCCAAGATCGCAGCTTTTTCCTGCAAGAAACAGAATTATTTCTGCATTCAGTGAGATAATAGTAGTCGTTGAGGCGAAGGAACGAAGCGGTTCACTGATTACGGCGGATTTTGCATTAGAGCAGGGGAGAGATGTTTATGCAGTACCGGGCAGAAGCAGCGATGCCCTAAGTCGCGGCTGCAATAACCTGATTCGCCAGGGGGCTGGGATTGTTTCAAGTATTGACGATTTTTTGAATGATTTGGAAATATGCACAATAAACGAAGAGGTTCAAGAAAATTTTTACAAACTTTTACTTGAAAAAGATGAGTGCTTGGTGTATAGTTGTCTCGATTTGCAACCGAAAAGCATTAATGAACTTGGAAACAGAACGCGTCTTTCTCCGCAGAAATTAGCGGATGTGATTGAACGTCTGATTCAAAAAGAGTTCGTAACAGAAGTGTTCAAGAATTTTTATATACGCAAAATTTAGTGATAGAAGGAGAAGTGACATGGCAAAGTACCTTGTAATCGTGGAATCACCAGCAAAGGTAAAGACAATTAAAAAATTTCTGGGGAAGAATTATGAAGTAGTGGCATCAAATGGACATGTTAGGGATTTGCCAAAAAGTACATTGGGAATTGATGTAGATAATGATTTCGAACCAAAATATATTACCATCCGTGGAAAAGGAGATGTACTTGCAAAGCTTCGTAAAGAAGTGAAAAAAGCAGACAAAGTATATCTCGCAACTGACCCGGACCGCGAAGGTGAAGCGATTTCATGGCATTTAAGCCAAAGCCTTAAATTAGAAGGAAAAAGTGTGAACCGTATTACTTTTAATGAAATCACACAGAATGCAGTAAAAGCATCCTTAAAAGCACCAAGAGATATTGATATTAATCTTGTGAATGCACAGCAGACAAGACGTATCTTAGACCGTATGGTTGGTTATAAAATCAGTCCATTACTCTGGGCAAAAGTAAAAAGAGGCTTAAGTGCAGGACGTGTACAGTCTGTAGCACTGCGCATTATTTGTGACCGCGAGGAGGAAATTAATGCATTTATTCCAGAAGAGTATTGGACATTAGAAGCAGAGCTTCAGATTCCAGGTGAGAAAAAGCCATTGATTGCAAAATTTCATGGTAATGAAAAAGGCAAAATCACAATTTCTTCCGAAAAAGAGATGCAGGTAGTAATTGAAGATTTGAAGAAAGCAGATTTTAAAGTGCTGGAAGTGAAAAAAGGAGAACGTGTAAAAAAAGCACCTCTTCCATTTACCACCAGTACTATGCAGCAGGAAGCCTCCAAAGCTTTAAATTTTCCGATTTCTAAGACTATGCGAATAGCACAGCAGTTATATGAAGGTGTTGACATTCAGGGACAGGGAACTGTTGGTCTGATTACTTATCTGCGTACTGACTCTGTTCGTATTTCGGAAGAAGCAGATGCCCAGGCTCGGGAATATATTACAGAAGCTTATGGTGAAAAATACGCTGCCGGTAAGACGACGGCTAAGAAAAATACAGCCAAAATTCAGGATGCCCACGAAGCAATTCGTCCGTCAGATATTCATCGTACACCGGCAATGGTGAAGGATTCTCTGTCAAGAGATCAGTTCCGATTGTATCAGTTAATCTGGAAACGTTTTGCAGCCAGCAGAATGGCACAGGCAGTTTATGAGACAACCAATGTAAAAATCGGTGCGGGAGAGTATCGTTTTACTGTGGCGGCATCCAAAATTGCTTTTGACGGATTTATGTCTGTGTACACCAGCGAGGATGATGAAAAGGCAGATAATAACGTGCTTTTAAAGGCAATTGATGAAAATACAGAATTGAAGCTGGAAAAGCTTGATGATAAACAACATTTTACACAGCCTCCGGCACATTATACCGAAGCATCTTTGGTAAAAACATTAGAGGAACTGGGCATTGGACGTCCTAGTACTTATTCGCCGACTATTTCCACAATTCTTGCGCGAAGATATATTGTAAAAGAAGCAAAAAATCTTTATGTGACGGAACTTGGAGAAGTTGTAAATCAGATTATGAAGGAGTCCTTCCCGACCATTGTGGATGAGAATTTTACCGCAAATATGGAATCCCTGCTGGATAGTGTTGGAGAAGGAGATGTGAATTGGAAAACAGTTGTAAGAAACTTTTATCCGGACTTACAGAGTGCAGTTGAGGTTGCGGAAAAAGATTTGGAAAAAGTCAAAATCGAGGATGAAGTATCAGACGTAATCTGCGAGTCCTGTGGACGAAATATGGTTGTAAAATATGGTCCGCATGGTAAATTTCTTGCATGTCCCGGTTTTCCGGAATGCCGTAATACAAAGCCTTATCTTGAAAAAATTGGTGTTCCATGTCCGGATTGCGGAAAAGAAGTTGTGTTGAAAAAGAGTAAAAAGGGCAGAAAATATTATGGCTGTGAGGATAATCCAAATTGTGAATTCATGAGCTGGGCAAGACCGGTAGCGGAAAAATGTCCAAGATGCGGTGGTTACATGGTCATCAAGGGAAATAAGATTGTCTGTGTAGATGAGAAGTGCGGATATATTGCAGAAAACAAGAAAGAGGACTGATGAGACAGACAAAAGTATACTTGTTAAAGAAATATTACGAATATATTGAATTTTCAGAATAAACGTGATACTATAGTAAATATCCTGTGAATTGTTTGAAAATTTAGGAGGCATATTTATGAGTGTTCAATTGTTAGATAAAACACGCAAAATCAACAAATTATTGCACAATAATAATTCGTCAAAGGTAGTATTTAATGACATCTGTGATGTATTAAAGGAAATATTAGTTTCCAATATCCTTGTCATCAGCAAGAAAGGAAAAGTTCTTGGGACTGGTGTATGTAAAGGTGTGGATGAGATTCAGGAGTTGATTGCAGATGAGGTGGGAGGATTTATTGATCCATTATTAAATGAGAGGCTGCTTGGTATTTTATCAACAAAAGAGAACGTAAATCTTGAGACGCTTGGATTCGTCGATGATGTCAGAAAATATACTGCAATTATAACTCCGATTGATATCGCGGGTGAGAGACTTGGTACACTGTTTGTATATCGTACGGACAGGCAGTATGATATTGATGATATTATTTTAAGTGAGTATGGAACAACGGTTGTAGGACTTGAAATGATGCGTTCTGTGAATGAAGAAAATGCAGAAGAAACCAGAAAAGTTCAGATTGTTAAATCGGCAATCAGCACCTTATCATTTTCAGAATTAGAGGCGATTACTCATATTTTTGAGGAGATGGATGGAAAAGAAGGAATTCTTGTTGCGAGTAAGATTGCAGACCGTGTGGGAATTACAAGATCTGTTATCGTAAATGCTCTTCGCAAATTTGAAAGTGCCGGAGTCATTGAATCTCGTTCTTCCGGTATGAAAGGAACCTATATTAAAGTTTTAAATGATGTTGTATTTGAAGAACTTGAAAAATTAAAAAAGCAGAATGAAAAAATATAAGTAAAAGGAAGAGGTGTAAAGCCTCTTCCTTTTTGTTTAGGTTATAAGAAAGTGCTCATACGTAGTGTACGTCAGATGAAAACGCGAAGCGTTTTCGGAAGCGTCGCGCGGCGACGCTTTTT
>X314_Red_Deer__coassemble_49_pt1 | contig 24169 bp, 18 predicted proteins | sample X314_Red_Deer__metabat2_high_PE_002 | metagenome-assembled genome bin X314_Red_Deer
ACAGTATAGTTATCTTTTGTTTTGATTATTAATATTCTTTGCACTATCTCATAATAACCTTTTTTCTATATTGTATAAAAACTAATAGCCAATTCTCTCCAAAAACAATATAATAATATCTGAGGTGATACAGTTGAAAGATATACTATACTACAAGCAGTTATTTGCTCAATTTGAGGCTTTAAATGCATCTGCCTATCAAGCTTACCTTAAAGGTGATTTTGAGGAATTTGAGGGCATTATAGAAGATTTTATAAGTTCTGGTATTATGGAACAGGAACAGTTTCCTATTGCTAGAGAATCATATAGATACGCTTCCATGCCTTTTACATTAAATGGTTTTTACATTGGCACAGATGATAATTCCAACTTCTTAGAAAATGTTATCGAAAGAATGGCTTGGACTATCTCTGACATAAAGCAAAGAGATGTTTATCCCATTTATGCATATTTAACAGAACAAGAAAAACAAGAACGAGCAGAAAACAAACTTACAGAAAAAAGAATTGCTGCATTGGATGAATATGTTACATTATATAAAAATCTATACAATGAAAACACCAAAACATCTATCTTTGGTATTCCTTTGATTGATAATGTAAAACAACATCAAATGTTTTATATTGATAAAGTTGTAGAACTAGCTACTGCAAGAAGTAAATTTCATTTATCACATGATTTTACTTGCTCTTCCATTGATAATGAATTACTTGCATCTATGACTACTCCTGAAAAAATGGAATACTTAACTAAAAAATTTGCAAATATCTTTTCAGATGATGTAGGCAAAAACAAAGTAAGAATTGAAGATTATTTTTCATATTCAAATGATGATAAAAAAATCCTTATTAGCAACTACATTCAAGGCAAAAGAATTGATAGAAAGAACTGGAAAAACTATACAAAAGGAATTTTCCCAAACAATCCTCTCTTTTATCTGGAACTTGCTTTTTATCTTTCCATTCCATCTTCCGATGAAATTGAGAAATTTATGAATTTACATGGATATTCAATTAAAGGTCCTATAACACATTTTTATGATATACCTTTTGGAACAAAAAAATATCATATTTTACACAGAGATTTATGCAGATGGATTGATGCTGGAATTGATTATAACTTGATTAATGAAATGTGTGGTATGGAATTGGAAGTGAAAGAGCAAAGGAAATAAGACTATCTAAGAAAAATACCCCTACAAGCTTGTATTTAGCTCATAGGGGTATTTTCTAATTGCCATATATTCTTCTAATTTCCTTTTTTTGCATCTTTTTTTGAAGTTTCTATAACTATTTTAATCTGTTCTTCCGACATTCCCATCTTTCTTAGTGCATTGACAATGCTCAAGGTATTTTCTTTTACAGCTTCATCTCTCATTTTAAAGGATTTCAGTTCTAATGTATTGCTTACCATAGTATCTACCTCCTTTTTTATCTCATCAAAATTCTTAAATACTCGTTGCTCTGCTTCTCTCATCGCTTCTAATATAGCACTATACTCCTCAATATCAATTACCTTTTCATTATATGCAGCTTCCAACAAATTTAACATTTCTTGATAAAACTGTTTGATTTCTTCTATTGTTGGTGGTTTCTTATTTTTCAGCTTCTGTGGATATCTTAATGCTAAATATGGCAAGAATATAAGTAATTTCTTTTTATCAATGCTCTCCAATGAATAATCATGAACTCTAATCGTTGGCACCTCGTACAAATAACTTCCATTTGGAAAATTCACTTTCATGCTTAATTTCTTTGGATTGTTTTCGTTTGTTGTAATATATACAACACAAGACCTTGGAAAATCAAATTTATTTATATTCTTTTTTCTTCTTGCATCTGACAATCCAATTTGAAAATCATATTCAAACATTCGAAATGCCATTTCTTTATCATTTGAAAATTGACATTCAAAATGATAAATCATGCTATTTACCATAAGTGCCGTATCACTTATTACTTTGCTACCATCTTTATTATAAAACTCATTATTCAAAAGAGTTATTTTCGTTGTTTTATCATATTTCTCATTAAATACTTCATTTATTAATGGTAAAAACATTTCAGGCATTTGTAAAAGCAATGTTTTAAATATTCTATCCCATATATTATCTTTTGTTTCGTCTGCTCCCATATGTTTCTCCTATTTCTAATTACAATATAACACAAACCTATGTTTTTAGCAACTTAGGACGATTTTGAACCTATGATTAGCCAAAAAGGATTTTGAGACAATTCCCAAAACCCTTTCATGCAATCTACTTATATATACTATATCAATTAATTTACTCTACACTCGGATGGGTTTTAGGTCTCCAGCCCGACCACTCGGCATGGTTTAGAGTCTCATACCCGACATAATCTAGTACGCCATCCCCTCAAAAAGTACACCATTTCATACACCATTTGAGGCTAAAAGTACACCATTTTTACACCATTTTGCCCCAAATCTATAAGAAAATATAAGAATTTATAAGAAAACCGTCTTGGCTCTAAAATCCCTGAAACCCTTGATTTTACTGACTACTTCCCTGCTATCTCATTCATATTAATAAACTCATAAGGAGTACTTTGATACACATAATAATTAAGCCAGTTCGAATATAGAATATTTCCATGTGAACGCCATTGCAGCATTGGCTTTGCATTCTCCTCATCATTTGGGTAATAATTTACCGGTATATTGATTGGTAGTCCCTTGCCTTTGTCACGCTTGTACTCTTTGTCCAGTGTCATGCGGTCGTACTCCGGATGTCCCATAACAAAAATCCTTCTGCCTTCATCTGCAATTGCCAAAAATACCCCAGCCTCTTCGGATTCTGCTAAGATTGTTAATTCCTTAACATTACGGATATCCTCTGCCCGAACTTCCGTGTGACGGGAATGTGGTGCCATGAAGTTATCATCAAAACCACGCACTAATGGCACTTTCCGATTCATGACTGTATGGCTATATACACCAAACATCTTTTCAGGGAGAGCATATTTCTTTAATCCGTAATGGTAGTAAAGACCTGCCTGTGCTCCCCAGCATAAATGTAATGTAGAAGTTGCATGAGTTTTACTCCACTCGAAAATTTCGCACATTTCCTGCCAAAAATCCACTTCCTCATATTCCATCTGCTCTAATGGTGCACCGGTAATAATTAAACCATCAAAATTACGGTTCTTTACATCCTCAAATGTTTCATAAAATTTATTTAAGTGACTTAAAGATGTATTTTTTGATTCATGAGAAGATACTGTTACAAAGGTGACCTCCACCTGAAGGGGGGTATTTGAAAGCGAGCGTAAAAGCTGCAATTCTGTCTCTTCTTTTAATGGCATTAAATTTAAAATCGCAATCTTAATTGGTCGTATATCCTGATGTGACGCGCGCTTCTCATCCATAACAAATATATTTTCCTTTTCTAGTATTTCCTTTGCCGGTAAATCACTCTGTGTTTTGATAGGCATCGTTTTCTCTTCCCTTCCTAGTCTTTGATTCCAAGCATTTGTTTAAACTCATCCTCTGTAATTACAGTAATTCCAAGTTCCTGTGCTTTTGTCAATTTACTTCCTGCTGCTTCTCCTGCCAGCACATAATCTGTTTTTTTCGATACAGAACCGGAAGCCTTTCCGCCGTATTTTTCAATCAGCTCCTGTGCTTCCTTTCTTCCTAGATTTGGAAGTGTTCCTGTAACAACAATCGTTTTTCCACTGATTGCTGATTCGATTGTTTCAGCCGCTTCGGCTGTCATATTTACACCATATTCCTGTAAACGTGCAATGATTGTCCTGTTATCTTCATTTAAAAAGAATCTGCGGATACATTCTGCACTAACCTCTCCAATATCATTCACGTCCTGCAGTTCATCCATTGATGCATGGGAAAGTGCTTCAATACTCTTAAAATGCTTCATAATCGCTTTGGCAGCTGCCTTTCCAACATTGGGAATTCCAAAACCTGTCAAAAGCTTATGGGCATCATTTTGTTTTGCATTTTCAATCGTATCTAGGAGTTTGTCCGTATTTTTCTCTTTTCCAATGATTCCCTTTTCAATCAATTCTTCACGATGATTTTTTAAAATAAAAATATCTGCGATATCTTTAATATACCCCTGTCTGACTAATTCTTCAATATAAACCGTACCAAATCCCTTGATATCCATCGCATCACGTCCTACAAAGTTAATGATATGACGTTCTAACTGTGCCGGGCAGTTTGGCGAAGTACATTTGATATCGGCTGTATCACGTTCCCTCTCTGTTTTAGAGCCACATACCGGACAGACATCCGGTATCATAAACCTTTTCCATCCCTCCGGTCGTTTTTCCTTTATAACCTGTTTTACTTTTGGAATAATTTCGCCGGATTTGTATACAACAATTGTATCTCCCAGTCCAATGTCTAACTCATCAATAAAATCCTGATTATGAAGTGTCGCCCTAGCTACAGATGTTCCGCAAAGACGCACCGGTTCAAAAACTGCAGTTGGTGTAATTCGTCCGGTTCTTCCAACAGATAATTCGATATCTAATAACTTTGATTCTTTTTCTTCCGGCGGATATTTATAGGCAACTGCCCATCTTGGTACTTTAGAAGTTGCACCAAGCCTTTCCCTGTCTGCATAACTATTAATTTTTACTACCGCACCATCAATGTCATATGCTAAATTTCCACGATTTTCTCCAATTGCAGTAATGGCATCCCATACTTCATCTGCTGTTTTACAAATCCTGTAGTCATCAATTACTTTGATTCCCTGCTTTTTCAAAAAATCATAGCCTTCGGTATGAGTTTTAAATTCCATCCCACGTACCTGCTGAATATTAAAGATAAAAAGAGATAAATCACGCTCTTTTGTAATCGAGCTATCTAGCTGACGGAGTGTTCCTGCAGCACAGTTTCTTGGATTCGCAAAAAGCTTCTTTCCTAATAATTCCTGTGTTTCATTTACCTTATCAAATGCGGCATTTGTCATGTAAACTTCACCACGTACCTCTAAATATTCCGGCGAATCCTTTAATTTCTTTTTCACATCACGAATCACCTTTGCATTTGCAGTCACATCCTCACCAAAGTTAATGCCATCACCTCTGGTTTCTGCCAGTTTCAACTCTCCATTTTCATAACGAAGTGACATAGAAAGTCCATCAATTTTATATTCTACCACAAATTCAGGATTTTCTAACTGTTGATGCATTTCTTCCACAAAACGATACACTTCTTCCTTGGAAAAAACATCCTGCAAGCTTAACATTGGCACATTGTGGCGCACCAGTACACCAGCGGTACGCTTTGCTGTTCCTCCAACCTTCTGCGTAGGGGAATCCTCTGTCATTAGTTCCGGATGTTCTTTTTCTAATGCCTTTAATTCCTGTGTCAACAAATCATATTCATAATCTGTAATTTCCGGACTATCCTGATTGTAATAACGGTCACTGTGATATTCAATTATTTTCCTTAATTCTGCAATTCTTTCTTCCGCTGCCATATTTTCACTCTTTTCCTGTTTTATATCAAATTACTTTCTTATACAAAAAGCTAAACTCATCCATAACACTTGCTGATTTACAAATCATCTTTCACTACATATTCCTATTTTCTACCTGGAATAACTGTTTCATTCGAAGAATCTTTAATTAATTTTAAAAGCTTTTTATATTCCTGTTGCGTTACATTCCGGTAAGTTCCTTTTTCCAAATCACCAAGCTCAATATTCATAATGCGGGTGCGCACTAATTTTTCTACACGATATCCAAAGTATTCACACATACGGCGAATCTGACGGTTTAAACCCTGGGTAAGGATAATCTTAAACTGTTTTTTTCCGATTTGCTCTACCTTGCATTTTCTTGTGGTCGCGTTCAATTCCACAAGTGGAACACCTCCTGCCATGCCTCGCAAAAAACTGTCTGTTACCGGCTTATTTACCGTAACAATATATTCTTTTTCGTGCATATTTCCGGCACGCATCATCTTATTGACAATATCTCCATTATTTGTCAGTAAAAGTAAGCCTTCGGAATCCTTGTCTAATCTTCCAACCGGATAGATTCGTTTTGGATAATTGATATAATCAATGACATTCTTCTTCTCTCGCTTTTCGGCAGTACACACAATTCCCATCGGCTTATGAAAAGCAATCAGAATCATTTCTTCTTCCTTCTTTACCGGTTTTCCATGAAAACATACCACCTGTCCCGGCATAACCCTTGAACCGGTCTGTGCAATGACACCATCAATGGTAACATTTCCTTCTTCTACCTGCCTGTCTGCCTCACGTCTGGAACATACGCCGGCTTCACTTAGATATTTATTAATACGAACTCCATTTTCTTCCATAATATTTCTCCATTTTCTATCTGGCTATGAGAAACACACTTTGCATCCCGCATTTGTGAACACAAGCATCTAACAATACAGTTTTCATCTGACGTACACTATGTATGAGCAATTTCCTATCCTAGAACAAAACGGAGACTTCACCTTAGAAAAGTCTCCGTTATCTTCTTCACTATCAATTACTGTAATAAATCTGTTTTTACATATCCGGTCTTATCTTTCCATTTAACCTTGGTCCAGCCTTCTGCATAGCTCATAACAACTGTAACCTTCTCTCCCGGATATGCAACTCCGACTTTATCTGATGTTTCATCCATAGAAGATCTGATATTTGTTGTATTTTGTAATGTAACCTCTGTTCCCTCTGTCAAACCATTCGCAGTTTCTTCTTCTCCTTCATTTTCATCGTCCGAAGAATCAACTACTGTAAGATACTCACTCTTTATGTATCCCTTTTTACCATTGTAATCAATGATACTCCAATCGCCATCTGTTCCTGTTCTGGTAAAGGTTGTACCCATTTCAGCCTGACCTAATTTATCAGAATTCTGGTCTGCCTTTTCTCTGATATTTACTCTGTCTAAAGTCTTAACGGTCTCAGATGTTGTTTCAAGTTCCGTCTCATCCTTATCCTCTGCATCAGAATTCTCATTGCTCTCGTTTTCATCCGCATTATTTTCTTCTGCATCGGAATTCTCATTTTCTTCATTCTCAGCAGAATCGTTTTCCTCATCTGAGATTTCTTCGCTTTCCGTTTCTTCTGTACCTTCTGCAACATCGGTACTCTGCTGAGTGATGTCGGCTGCCCAAGCAGAAATAGCTTCCGGAATTGTAACATTAGCCATAGTTGCAAGCGCTTCATCCGCCGCAATGGCATCTTCATATTTTCCTTGTACCTCTGTAAGCAATTCCTTAAAGTCTTCTTTATTAGTATACTCTTTTATCAATGCACTTACACTGGTATCAAGTGCACTTTCATTTAATCGCATATTGTACTGGCTGTATAAGTTATCAATATAAAGCTTTCCATCTTCATTTGTTCTTACATAGAACATATCAAGTCCCGGTGCAACCGTATCCACACCTGCAAACTTAACTTCAAGATATACACTGACAATATAAGAATTCGCATCCAATCCCTGCTTTGTATAATAAATCTGATTCTGATATTCCTCAACATACTGGCTGTATAAAGAAATATACGCCTGCTCATTTTCTGAAACAGGAGATGCCATTGTTAACAACGTGTCAATGTCGCCTGCTGCATATGCTGCATAATAATTCTGAATCAGCTCATTAATCTCTGGGTTTTCATTCTCCCCAAAGGTTTCCTCTGCTTCCACTTCGGACCCAATTTCCGTATTTTGTACAGAATTCCCCTGTCCTTCCGGTTTCTTTCCTGTAAAAAAAATAAGTACCATAAGAAGCGCTACAAATAGCGCTCCTGCAGTAAAATATCTAATATTTTTTTTAATAAAATCAAGTATCTGCTTTGTATCTATCTTATTTAAAGTATTCTTCAAATTATCTGAACTCATAGCCCAACCAATCCTTTCCGCTCTAGTTTCTCCCTGCTTCTAAAGCATCTTCCGAATAAAATCCATTTATCTATCAAAAAAATAACAAAATTACCAATTTTATAAAGTAAAAATGCAGCTGGTGGGAATCGAACCCGCATTACAGGAGTCGGAGTCCTGCGTTCTATCCATTAGACTACAGCTGCATATTTCTTTTTGCCGCTTTATTGTCTTAAAACTTTTCGACACAAAATGTATCCTACCATACAGCCTCTTAAAAGTCAACTGAGCAATAGTACTAATGCACGAATAAAAAACTATTGCTCCTGCTTTTTCGGTAAAATCATTTTTGCTATCTGCACCGCTGTTTCTGATATTTCAGCTCTGCGATAAAATTCAAGTGCATCTTTATTTCCAGGATTTTCTAATTCAGTGGAAACCATATAGTTTAATTTTGAAAAAATAGAAACTAATTCTTTAAATTCACAAATTGTATCTAAAACACTTCTTCCCATCGTCTTCATTTCCTGTTCCGCGGTTGCAATTATCTGCATTGTAAGTCTTAATTCCCCGGTAATATCCGATGCCTCCATCAAAATATCCGGACGTGCTTTCCTCTTTGCAAGAAAAAATTCCTTAGCACCCTCGATATCTTTTTTTGCCAGATACTCTGCCAGTTTTTCTTTAATTTCTCTTGTCTCTGCTTTTTCTCCCAGCATTCCGACCTTACATTCACAGACTTTTAATTTTTTTACAGTCACCCATACTAATAATAAAAACTCAGAGATAAATCCAAATACACGTTTATGATATTCATCTTCATCCGTTTCCATGTCGATTCTTTTCTGCACCTCAAAGAAAATCGAAAACATCCAGCTACAGTACTCATCAAACAGTGCCTTTGACGTCACTATAATATTTCCAAAATAAGTTTCCGGTCCATTAACCAGACAAACAAACGCATCGTAATAATCAGGATGAAGCTCTTTTATCACTTCTCCTGTTACATCTAAAGCATGAATATTATGATTTGCAGAAAAGCCAAAATGATAGGAGTTATTCAAAAGAACCCGCTTTGTTGTAATCAGATCATATTCCTCTAAAAGTCTTAAATATTCTGCTTCTGTAAAAACTTTCTCCTGCTCATTCAATAAATATCTTCGGTAATGACATGTTCCAATATATTCTGTCTCGTGGTAATTTTTCCATAACCAGTAAAATCCTGTCAATTCGCTGTAATAACAATTTAAATCTGAAATATGCTCTCCTGTATTATCTGCGCGGTATCCCAAATTTTCTTTTCCTTCTCTACCCACCTGTAAAGGTTCATATATTTTATCTGCCGGAACCTCGAACTTTTTATGTGTCATGGTAAAAATTTTTATCTTCATGCTCTGCCTCTTCTCTATGTCTTTTTTACACATCAAAAAATCTGCTCTATATCAAATTATACCCTATGATGTCTGTCCGGCAAAGCTTTTTTCCCTAAAAAATCATTCTGCATAATTCGGAATTTTTTTATTTTCCTATAGAACATTTGTTCTTTACATGTTATAATACTTTTACAAAAATTTTAAATGTACAATTAAATTCACTTCCAGTTTGCCGGAGTAACTTCCATACCCACGGTATTTACCCCTGCACACACTTTACTTTGAACGGAGGAATCCTATGGCTGAACCATTAATTTTTCATATAGATGTTAATTCTGCATTCCTAAGCTGGGAGTCTGTTCATATATTAAAAGCAAATCCGGATGCTGTCGATTTACGCACGATTAATGCGGTCATTGGCGGTGATGAAGAAAAACGTCATGGCGTTGTTCTTGCAAAATCCCCTTCTGCAAAAAAATATGGCATTATGACAGGAGAACCGCTCTCCCATGCCAGACAAAAATGTCCTGGCCTTGTAATTGCTCCTCCCCATCATGACATTTATGTAGAATACTCCAAACAGTTTATTCAAATTTTAGAAGAGGTTGCGCCTGCAATTGAACAATGCAGTATTGACGAGGCCTTTTGTGATATGACAGGAACCACAAACCTGTATGGTGATCCAGTTGTTTTTGCTCATAAATTAAAAGATCGTATTTATAATGAATTGGGTTTTACTGTTAACATCGGAATCTCAACAAATAAATTACTTGCAAAAATGGCATCTGACTTTCGAAAGCCAAATCTGGTTCATACCCTTTTTCCGGATGAAATTCCAACAAAACTTTGGCCGCTTCCCGTAGAGGATTTGTTTGGAGTTGGTAAATCGACCGCAAAACGCTTGCACGCCCTTGGTTTTACCACTATCGGAGAACTTGCCCGTGCCAATCGCCAGATGTTAAAAGCTCAATTCAAGTCACAGGGCGATTATCTTTACGAATCAGCAAACGGCATTGCATCTTCAGATGTTGTTTATATTCCGCCTGCAAATAAAGGATACGGAAACTCCATTACACTTCCGTTTGATGTGACAGATTCCGCCTATGCGCACAAAATCCTGCTCTCTCTCTGCGAAACAGTCGGTGCAAGAATCCGAGCAGACCACGCATATATCAGTGTTGTGCAGGTTCAAATTGTTGACTGTGAATTTGTGCATCACTCCAGACAGACGAGTCTTCCTTCTTCTACCAACGTAACAGAAAAAATTTATGACTGCGTCATAAAGCTATTTGACCAGAACTGGGATCACAAACCCATCCGTCTGCTTGGTGTCAGCACCAGCAAAGCCTCTAACGAAAGCTATGAGCAGTACAATCTATTTGACCAGGATAAATATGAACGCCTTTCCAAATTAAATCAGGCAGTGGATAAAATCCGCTCCAAATACGGTGACGATGCCATCCAGCGTGCCTGCTTTGTAGATACAAAAAAAGATGAGTCTGTTACAAAATAGTTTTAAAACGTTTTTCCTGATATAATTTACATTATCAGAAACATTGAACATTCACATTTATTCTTTTGTAAAGAAAAGTTTGACGAGTATTGGATAAAGCATTAGAAATTCTTTGCCATTTTCGCTGAACAACATTTTGTGTCTGCTCACGCGTTTTACAAGAAGCAACAAAAGCGTCAACAAAATTTTGTAACAGACTCATCTTTTATGCAATCGCTTCTTCAAATTGGGAGTTGTAAAGGTTTGCGTAGAAACCGTTTTTTGCAAGCAATGCATCATGAGTCCCCTGTTCGATGATGTCTCCGTCCTTCATTACTAAGATTAAGTCAGCATCACGAATCGTTGATAAACGATGTGCAATCACAAAACTGGTTCTTCCCTTCATCAGATTATCCATTGCTTTCTGGATTTCAATTTCAGTTCTGGTATCTACCGAAGAAGTTGCCTCATCAAGAATCAAAATCCTGTTATCTGCTAAAATTGCTCTTGCAATCGTAAGCAGCTGCTTTTGTCCCTGTGAAACATTGCTGGCATCCTCGTTTAATTCCATCTGATAACCACCCGGTAAAGTCTGGATAAAATGATGTGCATGAGCAGCCTTTGCTGCTGCAATAACTTCTTCGTCTGTTGCATCCAAACGTCCATAACGTATATTTTCCATAATGGTTCCTTTAAACAGCCATGTCTCCTGTAAAACCATACCAAAGGCATCTCTTAACTCTCTTCGATTAAATTCCTTAATGTTATGGCCATCAATCTTAATTGCTCCGTCATTTACATCATAAAAACGCATTAGAAGTTTTACCATCGTTGTTTTTCCTGCACCGGTTGGACCAACAATTGCAATCTTTTGTCCGGGTTCTACATGAGCACTAAAATCATTAACAATAATTTGATTTGGATTGTAACCAAAATGAATGTGCTCAAAATCCACCTGACCGGTAATTTTACTTACATCTGCCGGATTTTCTACCGTCTGGTCTTCTTCCTCTTCCTCAAGGAATTCAAATACACGCTCAGAAGCAGCTGTCATAGACTGAACCATATTAATGACCTGCGCCATCTGCTGAATTGGCTGTGTAAAGTTCTTCACATACTGAATAAAAGCCTGAATATCACCGATCGTAATGATATTTCTAATTGCAAGCAAACCACCTGTTAATGCTACGCCTGCATAACCTAAATTTCCAACGAAGGTCATAATCGGCATCATCATTCCGGATAAAAATTGTGATTTCCATGCAGATTCATAAAGAATCTTATTTGTTCTCTCAAATTCCTCTAATGTGCTCTCTTCTCTGTTAAACACCTTAATTACAAGGTGTCCTCCATAGGTTTCTTCCACCTGTCCATTAATATGCCCCAAATATTCCTGCTGGGATTTAAAGTACTTCTGCGACTTTTTCACAACAAAGGAAATCAACCCCATTGAAATTGGTAAAATAACTAAAGCAATCAAAGTCATAAGTGGCGAAATACTAAGCATCATAACAAGTACGCCCACTAAAGTTGTAACAGAAGTAATAATTGTTGTAATACTCTGATTTAAGCCCTGTCCTAAGGTATCTACATCGTTGGTAATGCGCGATAATACTTCTCCGTAAGTACGGCTCTCAAAGTATTTCATTGGCATACGGTTAATTTTTTCTGAAATCTCTTTTCGTAAACGATAGCATACCTTCTGTGTAATTCCTGTCATGATCCAACCCTGAATAAAATTGAATAATGCACTACAAAGATATAATCCCAAAACAAACAGAAGAATCTGTCCAATTCTACTAAAATCAATACTTCCTGTACCGGAAATTTTCGCCATCAGACCTTCGGATAAGGTTGTCGTTGCTTTTCCCATAATTTTTGGACTGATGACATTAAATATGGTTGAGCATACGGCAAAAACCATAACAATGAAAATTGCCGCCTTATAGTTTCCAATATAATTCATCAATTTGCTGCTGGAAGCCTTAAAATCTTTTGGTTTTTCGCCGGGCCGCATCCCCGGACCTCCCGGACCACGATGTTTGGCGTTAGTATTCGTTTTTTCATTACTCATTACATGCCACCTCCTGTTCCTCTAATCCGAGTTCCTTTGCAGAAAGCTGTGATTTTGCAATCTGCCGGTAAACCTCACAATTTCTTAAAAGTTCTTCGTGAGTTCCCTTTCCTACAATCTTGCCTTCATCTAAAACGAGAATCTGGTCAGCATGAAGAATCGTACTAATTCGCTGTGCAACAATGATAGTTGTTGCATCTTTGGTCTTTGATGCAAGTGCCTTACGAAGTGCGGCATCTGTTTTTAAATCCAATGCAGAAAAACTGTCGTCAAAAATAAATATTTTTGGTTTCTTGGCAATTGCCCTGGCAATCGCAAGTCTCTGCTTCTGTCCACCTGACACGTTGCTTCCCCCCTGGGCAATAGAACTGTCATATTTTTCTTTTTTCTCGTTTATAAATTCTGTTGCCTGGGCAATCTTTGCTGCTTCTGCAATTTCTTTATCCGTCGCATCAGCATTTCCAAAACGTAGATTGGTTGCAATTGTTCCTGAAAACAGAATACCTTTCTGTGGCACAAATCCAATTCCCTCTCTTAAATTCTCCATTGCAACATCACGAATATCTTTTCCATCTAATGTAATTCTTCCGCCTGTTACGTCATAAAGTCTTGGAATCAGATTTACAAGGGTCGACTTACCGCATCCGGTACTTCCAATAATTGCTGTTGTTTTTCCCGGCTCTGCCACAAAATCAATATCATTTAACACGTCTTCCTCTGCCGCAGCATAACGGAAATTGACATGCTCAAAACGAATCAATCCATTTGTTTTTTCTAATCTTTCCGGATTTTCTTTATCTAAAATAGAAGAATCTGTACGAATCACTTCATCAATACGTTCTGCCGCAACTGCCGCTCTTGGAAGCATAATAGACATAGCTGTCAGCATTAAAAATGACATTACAATCTGCATTGCATAAGTAATAAATGCTGTCATTGCACCTACCTGCATTGTTCCACCATCAATTTTATGCGAAGCAACCCATACAATTCCAATGGTAAGGACATTCATAATTACCATCATACCCGGCATCATAAATGTCATAACGCGATTCGTAAATAAGTTTGCTTTTGTCAATTCCGTATTAGCCGCATCAAATCTCTGTTCTTCCCGTTCCTCACGCTTAAATGCACGAATTACAGATAAACCTGTTAATATTTCTCTTGAAACAAGATTTACATTATCGACTAATTTCTGCATCAGTTTAAACTTCGGCATTGCGATAGACATAAGTATCATTACATAGCCTAAAATTACAAGAATTGCCAAAGCAATAATCCATCCCATTCCTGCCCCGGTTTCAATTACTTTAAAAACACCCCCAAAACCTAAAATCGGTGCGTAGGCAACCATACGAAGTATCAATCCGGAAACCATCTGGATCTGCTGAATATCGTTAGTACTTCGAGTAATTAAAGAGGCAGTAGAAAATTTATCCATTTCTGCATTAGAAAAGCTTACAACCTTTTTAAAGGTCTTCTCTCTCAGGTCACGACCAATTCCTGCACCTACTCTGGACGCAAATAACCCAACCAACACTGTCACTACTCCCATAAGAAGTGCAATCCCAACCATTTTTAAGCCCTCTGACCACAAGTAAGATGTCTGAACGTCTTGCATCTGCATTCCTGCAGCTTCATCACAGGAAACCGCATATGCAATTCCCATAGATTTTACTAAGGATGAACCCATCGTATCTATGGTCTCTTTCATTGTATCACGCATAGATAAAATCATTTCCTGATCCATCATTCCCACATCTACCATGGCTTTGAAAATTCCTCGTACATCTACACAGCTGGCTGTATATGTGTCTCCATTTTCATCTTCCATTTCCTTTTCAAAGCTATGAAGTTCTGTGCCCATTGCAGCACCAATTTCTTCCACCGTCATGTTCTCTAACATAGCAGCGTCCATTGCCTCCTGTTCGGCAAGCATTTCCCTGAAAGACACCTCTTCTAAGGCAGACATCTGATAATTCATGATTAATGGAAGTACCAGCTGCTCATCCAAAACATCTAATTCCGCTTCCTCAGTGACATCGCACTGATAAATATCACCTTCCTGAATATATGAAGCTTCCCATGTGTCAACTTCTTCCTCTGTCATCAAAAGCTTTGCCATTTCAAATTCTTCTGCAGTAACCTGCTCCGGAAGCACATGCTCCACGCCATTATTTAAAATACCAACATCAATAATATCCGAGGTATACTGTGGCAGCGACAAATCACACCACGCCTGAACAAACAGTAAAAGAAATATTATAATAACTGACTTCCAATACGGAAGCATGTTTTTAAATATTTTCCCCATCTTCTCTCATCCTTTCCGCCAATTTTCTTAATTGCCAAATAATAACACTAGGAGATTGCCTCGTCAAGCAATCTCCCAGTAATTCATAAACATTTTAGATTTCTATTATACTTTATTTATTAAACAATACTTTTATGTATCATTTCTAAAATTTTCGACACATCATCCATCTGCATCTGCCCGGGTGCACTTGCCTTTTCATGGGCTGCAAAGGTTACACAGGAACCAAAGCTTTCTCCTGCAAGACGGCTCATAACACCTAATGCTCCCATAGACATTGTAATAATTGGTGTATCCGGATTTTCCTTCTGAAATTCACTGGTAACAGAAAGAAGTGACAACACATCCTCCCTGCTTTTTGGCATTACTGCAAGCTTTACAATGTCCGCATCTCCGGCACACATCTTTTCCAACAGCATTTTCATCACTTCTTTGTTTGGAGTCTCATCAAAATCGTGATGGGAGGCAACCACCTTCATTCCCATTTCCTGAAGCTTATGAATCTTTCGATGCGGTTTTTCCTCTTCAAAAAATTCCAAATCCAGTAAATCTACACACCCTGACTCAGCCGCCAGGTCATGTAAATCCTGCAATTCTTCTGTTGTAGCACTTGCTGTTCCACCCTGATTTATCGAGCGAAAAGTATACAAAAAGATTTTTTCTTTTAGATATGCTGCGCTCTCTTCAAAAATCCTGCGAACCGCATTTGCATCCCGAAATCCTCCAAAAGCATCCACTCTCCATTCAATCATATCTGCACAACTATTAGACAACAGTTTGATTTCATTTATAATTGCCTCGCTTTCTTTTTCCATAACAGGAACACAGATAAGCGGCTTACCGTTTCCAATTTCTTTTCCTTTTATTATCATTTTTTATTTTTAGTAGCAGACTGTATTACATGTCTAAAAGCATTATAAAATAAGCATTTATTACTTCCTTTACACAAAACACTGTCTACTATGTTCTCCTTTCTTTCTATTCGACAAATTGGAATTTGACAATACTACTTTATTTTCTTTATAACAAATCCTACAACCGCCAAGTACTGTCCTACACCTTTTTCAAAAAATTCTTTATCGTGAGAAGCAAGGTCGTGACCAGACAAGAACCAATCATTCCACGATTCATCAAAACTATCCAAATCAAAATTCATTAGAATTTCAAAATCATTGTTCTGACCAATATGCTTTAGCCACCATTCTCTGCTATGCCACAAAAGATATTCATTATCTTCACCATCAAGCCATTCTCTGATAATATCAGGTTCGTTCCCATGTATCTCATCTTTAAGTCCAGGCATTGCTATGATTGCAACTCCATTTGGTTTTATTAATGGCAAAATCTTTTTGTCAATAAAATGTGGTTGTGCTGCAACATAATGAAGTGAATCTATGGCTACAACTGCATCAAAATACTCATCTGAAAACGGCAAATCGTTTGCATCAGCATGAATAGGAACTACATTTTCTGAAATACCCCATTCATTAAAACGAGAATTGTTCTCTGTTGCACTAATCCATAAATCTGTTGCAAAAACAGTTGCATTAGCTTCCTTTGCAAGAAATAAGCTCGTTAATCCTTTTCCACAACCTAAGTCTAATACTCGCATCCCACGCTCAAGCGGATACTTATTAAGCATTTCCTCAAGCAATCTCATACTGTTTGGTCCCATCAAATACTCTTTACTAAAGAGTTCTTTATATTTATCAGCTTTTTTCACTATAATTCCTCCAAAAATTCAAGTTTGTCTAACTCTAACGGTTCAACATTTACTTCTTTGCCAACTGTTTCTTCAGTCGTTCATTCTCGGATTTTAGTTCCTCATAATCGACTAACTGAACAATCAGTTTCTTTTTGTCATCCTCTAACTTTTTAACCTGTTCCCTGAGCGATGCAATCTTATCATCCTTGAACTGTATTTTATCCTTTTTAACAGCAACCACATCATCTAAAGGACTTGCTTTGGAGATTGCTCTAAGACTTAAAATACGCTCTTTGAGTTGTGCATTGTTATAAAGGGTTGCTCTTGATACACCTGCCTCTTTGCAGACAGTTTCAAAGTTAATAGGTTTATTTTTTCTTTTTAACTTATCGATAGCCTTATTGACCTTATCAATGGTTTCTTTGTTCTTTGCCTCTGCATGAGCCTTAATTCCTGCAACTTGGCTATCCGACACTTTTTTCGCCATTTAACTGCACCTCCAAACTTTCTACCAATGGTTTCAGATACTTGTACTTAATGTACTGTTTCTGCCATTCTCGTTCGTGACCAAGTTCCTTTAACCTTGCCATTTCCTTTTCAAGTAAATCCAATTCATCCTTCAAGATTGGATAGAACTGAACTTCTGTGATGTAGTTAGGGCAGTTATAAAAGAAGCAGCCATCTCCATCAGTGCAATTACCTCGTCTAAAATCGTACAAGCATACTCCTGTAGGCAAAGGATTAAAGCTCATTGTCTTTGCTAAATCCGTGATTACATTATCAATCTCAGCTTCGGTCTTGCCATGAAATAAATCATCAAGTTTTCCCTTGATTTCCTTTGCACGAAGCCCTGCAATCTTTGATTCTGGACTTAAAATCATATCAGAATAGATTTCTTTAACCTCTTCTTCCTGCAAAGTAAGATAGTGTGCTGTCATTTCAATAGAAACATGCGAATACTGTTTCATAATCATTGCGATAGGCACTTTTCTTTTGATAAGCTCCCTTACAAATGTCGCTCTGAACTGATGTGATGTAAGTGGATATAACTCGCCTTTGTTGTCTCGAATATCGTGCCTTTCAATGAAGTGAGGTAATCTTTTTTCTACCCATTTAGAACCATTCAAAGCTCTAATCCCATGATTTCTGATAATAAACAGTTCCTTTAATCCACTTTCCTTACGAAGCTCTGCTGTGTGTTTTGTAAGTTCTGCAATAGCATCTTTTACAAGGTCATTGATAAACACCTTATGGATGATAGGCTCACCTTTTTCGGTCTTGCCAAGTGTCACTTCCATGTAATCATATCCGTCTGCGGTACGCTTTACACAGCCTTCCTGTATGGATAAAACCTCATTAATACGAAGTCCTGTCTGACTCTGAATGATAATACCTGCCTTTGTAAGCACATCCTTTTCATCATGTACCGCATGGTATAAAATCTTATCAAACACATCCTCTGGAATAGGCTTCGTCTTGTTGGTTCTCATAGACTTATTAGTATTCCATAACTGATTAGCTGTTTCTGTCTTTGGAAGATGAAACTGTGGTACATCCCATCCTTTTATCTGACCGATACGGATGATTTCTTCTACCACATGACACGACATAAAGCCCGTCTGCATTGCCACTTTCTTTTCATCCTTCATCCAAAGATTAAAATTAAGATAATCTTCCAGCGTAACATCTGCAAAGCTATGAATACCATTTGTAGAGCAGTATTCGATAAACTGTGGCAATGATGTATTTATATAATCTCTAACAGTCTTAGGTTTAGTTTTACCAAGTTTAAAGTAGGCATACTGTTTTACAGTTTCCTTGATATCTGCATCAGATATATATTCAAAACGAAGCCATTTTTGTCCTGTCTGTACAGATTTAGCAGTAATAAAAGGTCTTAAATCCCATATATCATCACTGTATCGGGAATTGCCTATCATTATGCTGTTTAAGTCTGTATCAGGCTCTATGACCTGTAGCTGTAAAGCCAAGTTAGTCGCCATTTTGCAATCCCTCCAATCTTTCAATGATGACTTTCAATACCTCTATGGTCGGTATAAAGTGTTCTGCGTAATGCTCCCCATAGATAGCACCTTCTTCAAGCTGTTTTTCAAGGTTAGCCAAGTGCTGTTTATGAGCCTCCAAATACTCTGGTGTTGTGATATAACGACTGCAAGTATAGCATTTCTGCCTTTTAATGAGTCTGTCACAAATCTTTCCATCTACAACAGGCTTAGTACAGTAACCATCACACATACAAGCACTTTTGTTCTTATTAGCCTTGAACCACTCAAACTCTGATACATTATCAAAAGCACTACTCTGTATCTGATTGATGTTCCCGATAACACCTACGCTCTTGAATACTTCTGCTCGTTCCTTATCCTTTACATCTGCATAGAATCGTTTTGTAACAGATGGAACTGAATGACCTAACACCTGCTGAATGACATTTATGTTAGTTCCTTTGGAAAGCATATCTGTTCCAAGAGTTCGTCTGAACTGATGGCTTGTAAGGTTGTAGTAATCGCCGTTAGCATCTTTGATGTTGTTATATTTGATAAAATCTCTGAACCAGTTCTGTGAAAAAGTTTGTGTTGTAATAACGCTCACTGAACCTGTACCTTTACCATGAGGCACTCGCCAAATCATCAGAGTATCTTTATCCTTTTCATCAGCTTCATTACGAAGCTCTGATGTAACCTCAATAAGCTTCTCTATCGCAGCTACACATTCGCTTCTAACAGGCATAGGAGCCTTATCCTTGCGTCCTTTGTGCTGAGTCCACTCGATTGTATACCCACTAATCAAATGTGGCTTAATGCAGTCAATACGAAGTTTTAAGAGGTCTCCAATACGCATTCCTGTCGATTGAAGAATGATAATGCCATACTTTAGATATGGATTTTCTTCTTTTTTAAGAGCCTCATTTATCTGTGCTACAACATCATCTGGAATAAAGTCGATTTTAAGCTTACGATTAACACCGATATACTCATTTCCTGTAAAGATTTCTGTTGTAGGTACATCATTAGGTCTGTGAAGCTGACACCAACGAATGATAGATTTCAATGTATTTAAACAGCTTCTCTGCATACTTGTTCCAAAAGGCTTTTTTGTTCTTTCTGAAATGGTTGTATGCATATAAGAAATAAAGTGGTCTACATCAGTATTAGTTAATCCTTTTAATGATGTGATATTTCTTGTATCAGCAAACCTAATAAACTGAAAGAAGAAGGCATTAACCTCATGGTATAAGGTACTTAAAGACTTATTTCCAACCCTGTAATTCTGCCAAACATAGTCCTTTACAACGTCCTTGATTTCTTCGCTTGAAATATAGGAAAAATCAAATTTAAAGTTCCTTCCATAGTACTGTGAGTCCTTGTCATTGTCAACGATGTTCCATACATCACCATCTGGTTTACTTGCCATCAGAGCCACCTCCAATCAATGTGCTCTGATTCCAATACCTTGAAAGGCTGTCCTCAATGTACGGATTAGAGAGATGTGTGTACTTCTGAGTAGTAGATAAATGTTCATGTCCCATAATCATTCTTACAACACTTACATCCATTCCAGACTGCACAAGGTTAGAACAGAAGGTATGTCTTAAATCGTGGAAGTTAAAATCCACACCGATTTCTTCCTGTACCTTTTTAAGCTTGTCATAGGCTGCACGATAGGTAAGCTGTTTGCCAAGCTGTCTTTTCTGTTCTGATACAAAGATGTAACTGTGGTCTGTATCAATAAGGTTTCTTTCTTCCATGATGAAATCATCAAGTTCCTTGATTAGTGACATAGGAACATACAAATCCCTGGTCTTTCCTTTAGACTTAATCTGCTGAAAGCATCCTACTAACTGTGACATATCCGGAAGTGGTACAGAGTCTATTTCAAGGTCTAAAACCTCTTGTATTCTTGCCCCTGTAAGATAGAGCATCTTGTATAAAAGGATGTCTCTACGCTTGTCTAAACGGTTTAAAAACAGTTCCATTTCATCATCAGTAACAAGATTTATCTTATAATCACTTTCCTTTACCTTGAAGATTGACTGCTTTGTTTTATTATCAGACTTTGCGTGTTCCAAGATGCCTTTAAAAGCATTAAAAGGTCTGTTTACATCATGCATTAGGATAGGATTATCTATTTCCTGCATATCTGCTTCAAACTGATAAAACATATGGATTGTACTCAATATACGATTGATTGTTTTATTAGTCCTTTTACTTTCCTTGTTAAGAGCTATGACATCATCATCTGATGCCCTTAGATAGTCTATAAACTCAGCAATCATCTTAGGAGTAACCTTGTCATACTTATAACCACTATCATTTAAGAACTCCCAATAGGTTCGTAAATCACTTCCACTTGCCTTTAAGGTATTGAGAGCTTTATCCTTTTGTCTTTGGAATTTTAGATAGTCGTATACTGGCTTTACAATTCTCATCTCATTATCCAGTAGAACAACTGTCTCCCTTCCTTCACGTTCTATAACATGTAGTTCCATGTATTAAATACCTCCAATACATTTATGATATGTCTATAATGTTAAAATACCTCTTATTACTTTATATTTTACCACCAATAGAACATATGTTCAAGCATTATTCTACTGTATAATAATTATTTACTATTCAATTTTTAAGGTACACATACTTTACAATGATACATCCTAACAAACCCTTATATTTACTGAGTTTATTAGGATATATTTATTATTTAACTTACTATACATTAACTACTAAAGATAACATTTTTTACTTCCTCTTTTCCTAATTACCTGTACGTTTGATTATAATTCACCTTGTATAAATATGCAAATGTTTGACAGATTATTTTATTTCTATTAAGATAGCTATTAGACTTATTTTTGAAAAGAAAGGACATTATTATGAGTTTTACTTATTTAAACCAATTACCATCACCGGAACAGATCAAAAAAGAGTATCCTCTTTCCGATAAACTTACAGCATTAAAGAAAGAACGCGATAAAGCAATTAGTGATGTCATCACCGGAAAAGATTCCCGCTTTCTTGTAATTATCGGTCCATGTTCTGCCGATAACGAAGATTCTGTCTGTGACTACGTCAGCAGACTTACTTCTATTCAGGAGGATGTTAAAGAAAAATTGATTCTGATTCCTAGAATCTATACGAACAAACCACGTACCACCGGTGAGGGCTATAAAGGAATTGCATCCCAGCCGGACCCGGAAAAAGCACCGGATATGGTAGAAGGCTTAATTGCAATGCGTAAAATGCACATTCGTGCAATTGAAGAAAGCGGCCTTACCTGTGCAGATGAAATGCTTTACCCTGAAAACTGGGGCTATATCGATGATTTATTATCATATGTTGCAATCGGTGCCCGTTCTGTAGAAGATCAGCAGCATCGTTTAACTGTCAGCGGTTTTGATGTTGCTTCCGGAATGAAAAATCCAACCAGCGGTGATTTTTCCGTTATGTTAAACTCTGTTTATGCTGCACAGCACCCACACCACTTTGTATACCGTGGATACGAAGTGGAAACACCAGGAAATCCATTAACACACGTTATCCTTCGTGGTGCGGTAAGTAAGCATGGAAATTCTACTCAGAACTACCACTATGAGGATTTAATCCGTCTGCGTGACATGTACGAAAAAATGGATTTAGTTCATCCTGCTGCTATCGTGGATGCAAACCATTCCAACTCTGGCAAAAAATACAAAGAACAGATTCGTATTGTAAAAGAGGTTATGCATAATCGTCAGATTTCTTCTGACATCAATACCCTTGTAAAAGGTGTTATGATTGAAAGTTACATCGAAGAAGGTGCTCAGAAAATCAGTGACCACATTTATGGAAAGTCCATCACAGATCCATGCTTAGGCTGGGATGATTCCAAACGTCTGATTTATGACATCGCTGAAATGTGTAAATAATAGGTATCTGCCAAAATTGCGATGCAGCTTTTAGATCGCAGTGTTTGCCAGTTCTTCCTGCAGGCACTTACCCTTTCCCGCTGCTTGCATAAATCTAAAAGAGGTTTACAGAATTCATGTATTTGACATGATTCTATAGACCTCTTTTTCCATCCTTTTTATCCATTTCAGTATTATTCACTATCCTCTTGGATGCGCCTTCATATATACCTCACGAATTTTACTCTGGTTCATCTGTGAGTATACCTGAGTAGTTGAAATATCGGAATGACCTAACATTTCCTGAACAGATTTCAAATCTGCTCCATTTCCTACCAAATGAGCTGCAAAGGAATGACGTAATGTATGGGGTGTAATCTCACCTTTAATACCGGCTTTATTTCCATAGTGCTTTATCAGCTTCCAAAAGCCCTGGCGGCTCATTGCCTGACCGGAACAGTTGGTAAACAGCCATTCTACATTTTCATCCTCGATTAACTTGGTACGCCCCTCCTGCAAATATTTTTTTAACGCATCTCTTGCAACATTTCCAAAGGGAATCACACGCTCCTTATGTGCATCGTTACAATTTAAGTACTCCATTTGTAAATTCACATCAGACACTTTCAATGCAATTAATTCCGAAACACGAATTCCTGTTGCATACAACAGCTCTAGCATTGCCTTATCACGAAGTTCCTTTGGTGTGTTTCCCGAAGGCTGCTCTAGCAGCAGGGTCATTTCCTCCGTAGAAAGAACTGCCGGCATTTTTTTCTCAATCTTTGGTGCCTTTAATCCCTCTGACGGATCTTCTGCAATCACCCCGTTCGATGAAAGATAGTGAAAAAACGCTTTCATAGACGCAATGCTTCTGGAAATCGTCGCAGGCTTCAACCCCTCTTTCTCCAAAAATAACACATAAGAGTTCAGACCGGTAGCCGTAACTGCCTTTACAGAATCTACTCCCTGAGAAGAAAGATACTGCGCCATCTTTCTCAAATCACGCCTATAAGATACCTCTGTATTTTCCGAGGTCTGTTTTTTCTGATGAAGATATTGGATAAAAATTAATATATCCTGTTCCATGCCCTTACCTGCCCAATCTTTTTCTCTTAGCGTAAAATTACGAATATATTACACAATTTTATCATATAAAAATACCTCCAAATTGAGGTACAATGACTATTATAATAATTCCGAAATAGAAAAGCAATTGCTATTTTTTCAGCATTTTGGAGCTTTTTCCAAAAAATACCATATATCGTTTTTTACCAGTTTTTCCTACACCATATTTTGTAAAAAAAATTTTACAAATTTATTACTTTTTTCAAGAAAAATGGCTGAATAAAGCTCTCGCATAGTATTCCTAACAAGAATACCACAAAAACCATCCACCAATAAAGACCACCAGATATTTTTTCTGCAGGCCGTTCCTTTGTTCGATAAAAATAGTCTGTTTCTC
>X314_Red_Deer__coassemble_50_pt1 | contig 23817 bp, 25 predicted proteins | sample X314_Red_Deer__metabat2_high_PE_002 | metagenome-assembled genome bin X314_Red_Deer
AACCTTCTTCAGATAAAATCTGACTTAAAATTGCAGCACCGGTTTGATGGGTAACATCCAATCCATAGACATTTTGTGCACCGACTGCCTCTTTGGACTGCTCTGCTCCTGTCATCTGCATTTCACCTGACACATTGGCATCTTCCCAGCCTTCTGCCGCTGATGCTACATTTAATACGCCATCCCTGCCCTCTGCTGTCATGGAATTTTCTGACACCCCGGCAACTGCATTTACCTCTGCCGGCTGTCCCTCAGCCATCTGCAATACCTCATTCTGCATCTGATTTTTGCCTGTCAAAGCATCCTCAGCCGCTCCTTTTGCCGCCACAACGCTTGCAGTGAACAATCCACCGGGCTGTTTACTGACTTCCTGATTCTGTACCTGTACATTTTCCGATGTTATGCCAGCAGCCTGACCTTCTTTTTCAGAAAACAGTATATCAATAATCTCCTGATTTAAGCGCACCGCCGCCTCTGCCGGAAGTTCCGGGTTACCAGCCTGACCAGCCAGTTCTCCCATTGCCTGATTCATTTCCTGCAAAATACTTTGGCGGTCGCCTAAATAGTTTTCATACTGCATTGCCATTGCTTTTGAAACCGGAATCCCAAGCTTTACCATTTCAACAACTGTCTTAACAGAAACCTCCGGATTTAAATTGGCTATCTTTGCCATATCTAAAATACTCTGCTTATCGATTGACATCTGCTCTCTCATCATGCTGTCAACCATGAACATATTTCGCTCGTTTACCGGAATCCCTGCTGTTGTAAGAGCATTTAAAAGAATCGGATTTCCTGTATTGCCTTCTATCAGATAAGGACGGATTGATACTGTATTTCCATCATTATTTTTCACCTGAAAAAACATCGGTGTACCAATCTGTAAATTCACTTTTCCATCCATCTGGGCAGTAATCATCTGTCCATTGCCTAGTGCAAGTGTTACTTTTCCGCCTCTAACCTGGCTGACTGTTCCCTCAAAAATATTTCCTGCCTGCAGCTCTTTTACAGTAGAAACCAGCTTCTCCCTGCCGGATGCACTCTTTAATTCTTCTGTACTGCTATTTGATAAATTTCTATCGTACTGTCTAAGCATATCTGAAATCTGCATGCTCATCCCCCACTTTATTGTGCCATATGATTTTTCTGCTACACAAAGTTTTTAATAAATGATGCCCTGTGAATCGGAGATGGTCCTATTTCCTTTAACGCTTTAATATGCTCCGCTGAGCCATAGCCTTTATTGGATGCAAAGCCATAAGCCGGAAGAATCGTATCATACTCTACCATCAGCCTGTCTCTTGTCACCTTCGCCACAATGCTTGCGGCTCCAATTGAAATACTTTTTGCATCTCCCTTAATAATTGGAACCTGACGAATATCCACACCGGGAATCGTCACTGCATCATTTAATAATATATCGGGTTTCACACTTAATTTGCTTATAGCTTCCCGCATTGCTTCGTAAGTTGCCTGCAGAATATTTATTTCATCAATTCTCTGCGGACTTGCCATTCCAATTCCAACAGCCACGGCTTTTTCCATGATAATGTCGTATAATTCTTCGCGTTTTGCGGCAGAAAGTTTTTTCGAATCATTAATATATAAAATATCACAATCCTTTGGCAGAATCACAGCGCATGCTACCACTGGACCGGCTAACGGACCTCTTCCGACTTCATCTATTCCGCAGATATAACCGCAGGACTCATATTCTTTTTCGTATTTTTTCAGTTCCTCGATACGAAGTAGCTCTGCCTGAAGCTTCCCGTAACGTTTTTTTGCCTGTTCCACAAGCTTTACAACACCCGGACGCTCATCTGCCTCATATTTTTCTATAAAAGACGGCAGTTTACAATCTGCCACTGCCTTTAATTCATCCTTAATCTGTCCGATTTTCTTTTCTTCCATCTTATGTTCCTGCCTCATCATTCTTAAACCGGCGCACTGACTTATTTCATACCACTACTTTGTCACGCAATTTTACACTTCCTGTACCGGCTTCTCTAATGTAATTCTTCCGAGCTTTCCACTGCGGAATTCATCTATCACTAATGCTGCTGCTTTACTGTAATCTAACTCATTTCCTTTAGAAATACATTTTCGATTTTCTGCAATCTGCGTCAGAACCTTTAATGCATCTGTGCCCTCTTCAAGCGAGTAACGTTCTGCTAAAACTCCGGCATAATTCTCTGTTAAGTACTTAATCAGCTCTAAGGAAAGCTCATCAATATTCAAGATTTCATCCTTGATGGAACCAATTAATGCAAGACGAAGTCCTACTGTCTGATCTTCAAATTTCGGCCATAAAATACCCGGTGTATCTAACAGTTCTAATTCTTTGCTTAATCTAATCCACTGTTTGCCTTTTGTAACCCCCGGCTTATTTCCTGTTTTTGCACATGCTTTGCCCGCATAAGAATTGATAAATGTAGATTTTCCCACGTTCGGAATTCCCACTACCATTGCACGTACCGGACGGTTTTTAATGCCACGTTTTCTGTCCCGCTCAATCTTTTCTTTACATGCTTCCATTACCACGTTTGTTACCTGCTTCATTCCAACCTTGGAACGGGAATCCAAGCCAACAACAAAATATCCTTTTTCTTTAAAAAATGCTGCCCATTCCTGATTCCTTTTCTCATCAGAAAGGTCTGATTTATTCATTATAATTAAACGAGCCTTATTTTTTCCCAGCTCGTCAATGTCCGGATTTCTGCTGCTTAATGGAATTCTTGCATCCACCAACTCAATCACTAAATCAATTAACTTTATATCTTCCTGCATCTGACGCTTTGCTTTTGTCATATGCCCCGGATACCACTGAAACTGCATATTCTTCCTCTCTTTCTATAAAAAGCCAAATTCACTCCACGGTGCTACACGAAACCATACTTTTCCGATAATGTACTCTTTTTTCACATTTCCAATATTAGCATATCGGCTGTCCTCGCTGTTATTCCTGTTATCTCCCAGCACAAAAAATTCATCCTCTCCCAGAATAATTTCCTCCGCTGCAAGTCCGGCTTCCTCTATAGCAGACACGTCCACTTCTTCTTCAAATAATTCCCCATTTACATACACCGCTCCGTTTTTAATACAGATTGTATCACCGGAAACGGCAATCACCCGTTTTACATACAAATGCGATTTTTCATTGCCATTAGGCAGAAAAACGATGATGTCATTTGGCTTTGGATCTGTCACATTATAAACAAAACGATTCACTAATATCTCATCCCCGCTATTTAATGTTCCTGCCATAGACTGACCTACCACACTGGTACGAAGTCCAATGAAATATACAAACGTAAAGGCAGCCATCAGAACAATTGCAATCTCAAAAACCCAGCCAAATACTTCCTTTACAATTCCCATATTGACCTTCTTTTTCTTCCGTCTTCCGAAATTCAATCCACTCTTATTCCGTCGTTTCAACTTTCTTTTCCTTTCACTGTTTATATCTGTCAATATTTTTATGTTATAGGATTCGGGTGTAAAAAGACAGAGCTTTTGACATCCAAATCCTATAACATAAACAAAAACCCACGCTTTACTTTATCATAAAACATGAGTCTTCGCAATTGTATACTAGTATTTTGACGCCCGAATCCTATAAAGGAACAAAGCGTCGTCGCGCGGAGCGTTTTTTCTTTATGGAAAGAGCTTTCTCACATTAGCGCGAAAAGGTCTTTCCATAAAGAAAAAAGTACTGTCGGTCAGTTTTGATACCGACCGCAGTACTTATCATTTTCTAATATGCATAAGAACCAGCTGCAGCAATCTCTACACTACTTAGGTTCTGAACCATAACCCGGTAAAAACCGGAGGTAGTAATCTCAAAATCATATGCATTACTTCCTGTTCCCTGTGCAACCTTACTATTTCCGTTTGGAAGCACAAGTCCGTACCAATAGGTACTGGTAGTTGGTCTTACCGTACAAGCAATTGATATTACATCACCCTTACTTAAATAAATCATACCGGTGATATAACGTGTACCTGCCGGAACATCCCAATCAAAAGTTCCGGTTCCTAAAAGCATTATATCTGATTCCATATAAACAGTTGGAACATCCTTAGACTCTTCTTCTGTCACAATAAAAGTCTCCGCTTCACCAGCCTCATTCACTCCTGAGCCTTCCACAAAGCTTGTTTCCTCTGTCTTTTTGCATACCTTATCGTTAACATTTGCCATTGCAGTACCTGCTGCATATGCAGTGGTTGTACTAAAAAAAGTAAATGCTGCTGCTAACATTACTGTCACGATTTTTGGCAATTTTGCTGTGTTTTGAATTTTTCTCATATAATCTACTCTCCTCTCAATCGACTTCTTATCCTCTACAAGCATTGAGAAGTTAAGTAAATGACGTCTATCCTGTTCCTCTGATGCCATACGATATAGCATATTATAATAGCTTCCGGAATCAAATTCTGCTTCCATTGCTTTTAATGCTTTTGCATCACAATCGTTCTCACTCCAGCGATTCAAAGCCTCTGATAGTAAGTAAACCATTGGATTAAACCATTGAATAGCCACAATTACCCATCCCAATCCTTTAAAGAATAAATCATGTTTCTTTACATGCGTAAGCTCATGATATAACGTAACCGTTATTTCATCTCGAGTATACTTATTGCATGGTATCATAATTTGCTTCTTGAAACAGCCTTTTACATAGGGAACATCTATCTCAGGATTTCGTATAATTGTAACTTGCTGCCTAACACCTAAAACCTTTTGTATTCGATTCTGTTCGTTAAGCAGAAAATGATCTGTTTCCACAACATTTAATTCTTTATCTTCCTCACAGGAGCGCTTCAGTTTCAAAACCCTCTTTGCACTGATTAAAACTCCAATCAGCCATATGATGGTAGCTACTCCTATAAGAGGCATCATTTTCGCATTAATTAAAAAAGCCATCTGCCAAGGGGCATCCGGCGAATACATATAATCGGAATGATGTGATATTTTAATTCCAAGATATCCTACAGGCAGTAAAAACAGCACTACTATCCATCTTAATGTATTATAAACTAATGATGGACTCCAGCGCATAAATGCAAGCTGGAATAACCACCACATAGCAAAAATCACATCACCAATGAGTGCTGTTACTACTACCATGAAAAAAATCTGACTAATCCAGTTCATTAATCTTTTTCTGTATTCTTTCCTTATCTTCTTTTGTAAATGTCATGTGATCGAACAGACTACATACAAATGCTACTTTACTTCCTCCATCAAAATAATTGATGTTCTCTGAAACTGTACTAAATTTAAAATCTGTTTCTTTCACTACTGGCTTATAATAAGTATATCTGCCCTGTCTGCGTCCTGTAATATAACCTTTTCGAACTAAACGAGCCAAAAAGGTGGATACAGTCTGTGGTTTCCACTCCTTATTGAACTTTTCATTTACGTTATCCATAACGTGTCTTAAATCAAGTTCCTCCTCAGAGTCCCAGATTACTCTCATTACCATTCTTTCGCATGCTGAAATATCGTTTGGATCCATTCTAATATTCCTCCAATTCATAATTATGAATTCTCGTCTGCGCACTCGAACGCAATATGTAGTGTTACTACGTTCGTTGTGTATTGTAACACATCAATATTACGCTTGCATTACTTTTTTTCATTTTTATGTTTTTTCTTATTTTCCAAGAACTTTACAAGTGTCGTTCTTAGTGTCAGGCAAGAATTGTCTTTTTAAAGTATAACACGTCCTCTTCCGCTTCACAACAAAAAAAGTTATTTTACGTTTTTTAGTTGTAAAAGCGTCGCCGCGCGACGCTTCCAAAAACGCTTCGCGTTTTCATCCGACGTACACCACGTATGAGCACTTTCCTATTACGTAAAAGCGTCGCCGCGCGACGCTTCCAAAAACGCTTCGCGTTTTCATCCGACGTACACCATGTGCAGGCATTTTCCTATCATATCAAAAAGGAGCCTATCGCAATGCAACAGCCCCTCTTTTTGCGTTTTATTATTTTACTAATTCTTTTACTTTAGCCTTCTTACCAACACGGTCTCTTAAGTAGAATAATTTTGCTCTTCTTACTTTACCTTTACGAACAACTTCTACTTTCTCAACGTTTGGAGAATGTAATGGCCAAGTCTTTTCAACGCCTACACCGTTAGAGATTTTTCTAACTGTGAATGTTTCACGGTTGCTTCCGCCCTGTCTTTTCAGTACAACGCCTTCGAATACCTGGATTCTTTCACGGTTACCTTCTTTGATTTTACCATAAACTTTTACAGTATCACCAACGTTAAACTCAGGTACTTCAGCTTTTAACTGTTCTGCTTCAATGTTCTTAATAATTTCACTTGCGTTCATTTTGTGACCTCCTATTATTTGGATGTTCTTAATACGCCTATTCGTAACAGAGGACCATCTCTTTCTACTCACAACTGCTATATTTTAACATATAATACATTCGTGTGCAAGCACTTTTTTCAGCATTTCGCAACCTGTCAAAATCCGTATCAAATTGCTTCGCAGGGGAATTTTGACTTGTCTTATCACGTTCATACAATCACTAAATATTTTCATTCTGAATCGTCTCAATAATATTTTTCTGATTGATTTTGGTCATGGAATAGCGGGTAATTGCAAAAAGTAATAGAATGACTGCCACCGTTGAAATGATGATTCCGGCTAACGGAAGCTTAAATGGCGTATCAAAATTATCCATTAATGCAATATGAAACAGATAAGAAAATCCGCAGCCTGCCAAAATACCAATGATAAGAGATTTAGTTCCATAGAAAATACTTTCCAAACGAATCATGCGTTTAAATTCCTTCCCTGTCATTCCTATGGATTTTAACATCGCAAATTCCTTGGAGCGAAGCTCCATATTAGTTGTTATGGTATTAAAAATATTCGTAATTCCGATTAATGCAATTACGGTAATAAATCCATAGAGAAAAATGGCAACTAAAAGATATAAGGAATGTATTTTCTGATATTCTGCCTCTTCATTTGTAATATTGTAGTTTGTAAATCCATCCTGCTCAAAATCAGCAATGATACAATCTTCCAGTGCATAAGCATCCTCACAGCGTATATACATAGACACAAAATGACTGATATATTCCTTATACTGCTCTATCCATGCATCACTGACAACCAGATACCCCTGTCCTCCGTAATGTTTTAGCGAAAGCGGTCGTACATCCGTAATTGCACTCAGTTCTATTTCAATGGCTTCTTCCTGATAACTTTCCGCTTCCGATGCATCTCCTAAATACATGATTCCTGACAATTTATCGCCCGGAAGCAAATCATACATCATCCCCTTAATCTCTACTTCTTTACCATTTTCCTCCATCGTTCCCATGTTGTAATCGGCAACTAAAATTGCCTTCTGCTCATTTTCCTCTGTCGTAATGCCGACCTCCTTACAATACTGCTCATATGCCTCTGCTCCTAAAGATAAAATACCCATTCCCACATTTTCCGACAGAGTGGATGTATCTGCGCCACTATCTGACAGATATTTTGCATTATATGGAAGTAAATCTGACGATACTTTAAAATTATCAATCATACGTCTGATTTCCGCAAAAGATACACTTTCATCCTCTGCCGCTTCCAGTGCCTTTTTATAATTTTCTTCTGCATCCTCAGAGTACAGATTTACATGAAGCTGATAACCCGCATCTTTATAATAATAACTTGTTGCAAAAAAAGCCTGCTCGATAAAGGTTGTCATTCCAATAAAAATAGATACACTTACTACAATCGACACAATTGTTGCTCGATATTTTGTTCTAGAGCGCTTCAAATTCTTATAAGCAATTGTTCCTCCGATTCCAAAGACGCGATGTACAACCTTTGGAATTTTTACATTTTTCCGGGACAATTTTATAAAGAAGTTACCCTTAATTGCCTGTATCGGTGAAAGTTTTGCTGCTTTACGGGCAGACTGTCCCGCTGATAAAAATACAGTAACAGAAGAAAGAAGTCCTCCGATTATCATCGACGGTACAGACATAACATAAATAAGTTCAACTCCTAAGCTTTCTGCAAGTAAAAAACCGGTAGTTTTTACCAGAACCCAAGTTGCAAATACACCGGAAAGGATTCCAAGAGGTACACCTATCAGTCCTAAAAACCCTGCTTCTGTATATACCATCTTTTTTCGCTGCTTTTTTGTTGCACCGATAGAGGAAAGCATTCCATAAAGCTTCATCTTTTCGGTCAGGGATATTACAAAGCTGTTTCTGATGCAGAACACGCTGGCAAAAATAATGATTCCTACTGCAACACCGCACATGGAATACAAAAGATTCATTGTGGAATTGGAAAAATCTAAAAGTTCCCATTTTAGCAGCCATTCATTGCAATTATAATAATCTGCCACCTGTTCTATTTGAAGCCACTCCTGCTCCGTTAAAATTTCTCCCGCCTCATAACGTGAGAGAATATCTTCAGTTACACCAAGCAGACCCGCGGTCACTTTTGTTTCATTTTTTAATGCCCTTTTCGTATAGCTCGCATAGATATTTACTTTTTCTGCAATATCTTCCGGGTTCATACAGGTAATTGCTGTATAGCCCGGTGCGGTATAGCCTTCAATACCATAATTAAGACGTTCTATAATACCTACTACCGTATACGTCTTTTCTTCGGTCGGAACAAACAGTTCCCCATCCTGTATATAACTAACGGACTGATTTAGTCTTCCACCGTTTTTATCATCACGATATCCCAACTCCAATTGCAGGGCATCTCCAACCTCAATATCTACATCACCATTTGTTATGGTATGTCTTGAAATAAGAATTTCTCCTTCTTTTTCCGGCATTCTTCCCTCTATCAGATTTGGGGCAACTGCATGGATTGCCTCATCTGTCATTCCCAGCACATAAAGATAAGGTTTATTTTCATTCGTACAACCATCTAATTTTGCATAACCTATTTCTGTCTCATATCCCAACTTTTCGATATTACGATTATTCTCAAAATATTTTACATTCTCTTTATCTACGCCATTAAAATAATAATGGTAATCTCCCGACTGCTTTTTTTCATAAGCAACCATACTGGAACGAAAACTTTCTGCCATACACGCCACTGCAGTAATCAGTGCCGTGGAAAGAATAATTCCAATAATTGTTACAATAGTTCTCTTTTTATTCTTCTGCAACGCACAAAGAGTCAGTTTCTGCATAATATCCATTATTTATCTGCCCTCCCTGTCTGCTGCGACCTTACCGTCTTCAATTATTAATACCCTGTCCGCCTGCTTTGCGATTTCGAGGTTATGGGTAATCATCACAATGGTCTGCTTATATTTCTGATTACAAACCTTTAAAAGCTCCACAATCTCATCACTTGCTTTCGAGTCCAGATTTCCGGTCGGTTCATCTGCCAGAAGAATTGCAGGTCGATTCATAAGCGCACGGCCAATTGCAACTCTCTGCTGCTGTCCTCCTGATAATTCATTTGGCAGATGTTTTCTTCTGTGTTTTAAACCTAACGTCTGCAATAATTCCTCTAACAGTTCTTTATCCGGTGCTTTTCCATCCAGTTCACAGGGAAGTGTCATATTTTCTTCTACATCTAAAACCGGAATCAGATTATAAAACTGATAAATCAGTCCCACCTGTCTTCTTCTAAAAATTGCCAGATTATCATCATTCATCCGGTAGATATCCTGATTTTCAATAAACACTTTTCCACTGGTTGGTCTGTCCACACCGCCTAGCATATGCAGCAATGTAGATTTTCCACTTCCTGAACTTCCCACAATTGCTACAAATTCTCCCTGTGCCACAGAAACCCGAACGTCATTTACTGCAATCACCTGATTGTCACCTTTTCCATATATTTTTGTTAAATTCTCTGTTCTTAAAATATCCATACTCATGTCCTTTCCTATTTGATGCTTCGAGTTTAACAATGTAAAATGACAATTCAGTTACATTTTCCTTTTTAAAAGATTAATTTTTCATTATCTTTATGGTAAAGGCAGTTCCCAAATCTTTTCTGGAATCTACGGTTATATTGCCACCATGCTGTTTTACAATCTCTTTGGCTAAGGATAATCCAATTCCTACGCTATCCGCTTTTGCTCTTTTACTCCGGTAAAAACGCTCAAAGATATGTCTGCATTCCTCTTCGTCCATTCCTTCGCCGTAATCTGTAACTTTAATTGCTGTGTATACTGCATTATCCTCTTTATAAAGAAGCACTTCGCTTCCCTCCGGGCTGTGTTCTATGGCATTTTTTACAATATTGATAACTGTTTCCAGCATCCAATGCTCATCGGCATAAATTTCAATTCCATTTTCCCCCTCTACCTTTAGGGTAATCTGTTTCCACTCCGCCATTACCTCTATCTTCTCTGTGACATGAGAAAGTAGCTCATCCAAAGACAGTACTTCCTTAGAAAATTCTACCACCCCGGCATCCAGTCTCGAAAGCTTAAGCAGTGTTGCCACCAGCCAGTTTACATGATTTAACTGTCTTGTAATTTCTGTCAGAAACTGCTGCCTTGTTTCTGCCGGCATTTTCTCATCATCTGACATATTATCCAGCAGAATCATAACTGAGGTTAAAGGGGTCTTTAGCTGATGGGAAATATCTGAAACACTGTCAGCCAGAGCTTTTTTCTGTTTTTTTGAAATGTCTGCATGCTCCTTTAACATAACAGTTACCGTATAAAGTTCGTTTTTCAGGGAACTTAACTCATCCTCGGTATTTTCCACTAACTCCAGTGCATACTCTCCGTGGGCTACGCGTTTTACATACTTTGTCAATCGTTCCAAGCTCTTCTGCCGCTTGTTTAAATAATGCAAAAACATGAAAGCCACAAAGGCTATAGCCACTATCAACAGAACACAGCTTGTTGTCATAAACTGCTGATACAATCTGTCCTGTTTTACATCTGCAAACTCTCCCGGTAAAATCCCGTACTGCTGTAGAATTACAGTTCCTTCTCTTTCTGCTTTTTCCGTATTGTTTAAGGAAGCTATCCATACCTCTTCATCAAATTCCGGATATTGTTCTTTTAATTCCCCTAACAATAATGCTATCGTTTTATAGTTTTCCTCTGCTATTTTTTTCTGACAGCAGTATGCAATCATGTGAAAAAATAGTAACAGCACCAGTATTCCTATACCGGTGCCTGCAATCATTCTTTGAAATTCTTTATTCTTTTTCAATGCGATATCCCATTCCTCTGACTGTTTTTATCAATGTTGCATCCTTGTCTCCGATTTTTTCCCGCAGCCGCTTCATAGTAACGGATAAGGTATTATCGTTTACAAAGTTTCCATCCATATCCCAGATACTTGCTAATATCTCATCTCTGGTAAATAGTTTTCCTTTATGGCTCATCATAACAAACAAGATTTTATATTCCAGCTTTGTCAAAGAGATTTCCTCTCCCTTTACGAAAGCCCTGCCGGAACCGATATCCAGCTTTAAATCCCGACATTGTAGTACCCCATTATCTTTTCCTACTCTGCGCAATACATTGCGTATCCGGGAAACCAATTCTCTATTACGGAAAGGCTTAACAATATAATCATCTGCACCAAGGGAAAACCCTGTAACCACATCATCTTCCTCTTCTTTTGCGGTCAGAAATATCACCGGCAGCTCCTGCAGCTTTTTCATTTCTTTACATAATAGGAAACCATCACCATCCGGCAGTCCTACATCAAGAATCGCTAAGTCAAATACCGTATTTACAAAAACTTCTGTTGCTTCTTTATAACTTCTTGCCACTTCACAGGAAAAGCCCTCTGCCTTAAGCAGATACTCCAAACCTAAAATAATTGCCTCGTTGTCTTCTACTAATAAAATCTTAGTCATTTATTTCATTTCCTTACACTGTTTCAGTAAATCATGATATTTCATCTCTTCTTTTTTCGAAAGCTTTGCCTTTGGAAGCAAATCCGGTCTTCTTTCAAAGGTTCTAAGAATCGCCTGCTCTCTGCGCCATTCATCCACCTTTTTATGATTTCCTGACAAAAGAATTGGTGGCACTTTTTTGCCCATCCATTCCTCCGGCCGGCTGTACTGCGGATACTCTAACAAATCTCCTTCAAAGGATTCGGTAGAGCCTGATTCATCATTGGTAAGCACGCCCGGTACCATACGGGAAATGGCATCTACCATCACCATTGCAGGCAATTCTCCACCGGTAAGCACATAATCTCCAATAGAAACATAATCAGTTACAATTTCTTCTAAAACACGTTCATCAATTCCTTCATAATGACCACACAAAAGAATCAAATCCTTTTCCAATGCAAATTCCTTTGCCATTGGCTGGGTAAAGGTTGGTCCCTGAGGGGTTAAATATACCGTTCTTGGCTTATAACCAATACGCTCTACAATGGACTTCCATGCATCATAAACCGGCTGTGCCTGCATTAACATTCCTGCACCTCCGCCATATGGATAATCATCTACTTTTTTATGCTTATCTATTGTATAATCCCTGATATTAACTGCTTCAATTGAAAGCAGTCCTTTCTCAGAAGCCCGTCCGATAATACTGGTAGAAAGCCCCTGCATCACCATCTCAGGAAATAATGTTAATATATGAAAATTCATATCTTCCTCACATTCCAAATTTGCCGTTTTCTTATCTCTGTTAGCTATTTTTTATTAATATCGCGTAATCCCGGAAGCAGATGTATCTCTATTGTTCCCGCTTCAACATCTACTGCTTTTACACATTCCTTAATTGCCGGAAGTAAAATCTCTTCTCCTTCCGGTGTTTTGATAACATATACATCATTCGCCCCGGTCTGCAATACATCTGCAATCTCACCAAGTTCTTCGCCTTCGTCAGAAGTAACACGAAGTCCAATTAAGTCTGCAATAAAGTACTCATTTTTCTTTAACTTCACCGCATTTTCTCTTGTCACATATAGACTTTTCTGACGATATTTTTCTACATCATTTATATTATCAAGACCTTTAAATTTCAGAATGACCATATTCTTAAAAAATTTCACTCCTGCTACTTCAAGGTCTAATTGTTCTTTTCCTGTATCTAAAATTACTTTTTTTAATTTCTTAAAACGAGCCGGGTCGTCTGTGGTTGGAAAAACCTTGACCTCACCACGTACTCCATGTGTTGTTGTTATTACACCTACCTGTAATAAATCTTCCATTCATATCCTCCTGAATTTTGAACTATCAAAAGCGTCGCCGCGCCGCACTTTTGGACATACACCACGTACGAGCCTTTTTCTATACAATCGAAAAAGGCTATCTCCTTCGAGATAGCCCGGAAATTACTGCATAATTTCAACAATAACTTTCTTTTCTTCTTTTGAGGCAGCAGCCTTCACAACTGCGCGGATTGCTTTCGCAATACGGCCCTGTTTGCCGATTACCTTGCCCATGTCGGACTGCGCTACACGTAATTCCAAAACAATGGCTTTCTCATTCTCGGTTTCGGTTACTACAACCTCATCCGGGCAATCGACTAGTGATTTGGCAATTACTTCAACTAATTCTTTCATTAGACCACCTCACTAATCCTTATTTTTCGATACCAGCGCTTTTGAAAATTCTAGCAACTGTTTCTGTAGGCTGTGCTCCGTTAGCTAACCATTTTTTTGCTAATTCTTCATTAACATGGTACTCTGTAGGATTTTTCATTGGATCATATGTTCCGATCTCTTCGATACATCTACCATCTCTTGGTGATCTAGAGTCTGCAACTACGATTCTATAGAAAGGAGCTTTCTTCTGTCCCATTCTTCTTAATCTGATTTTTACTGCCATTTTTTTCACCTCCTGAAAATATTAATAATAATTACTTATTAAAAAGGAAAGCCTTTAAACATTCCCCTTTTACCACGTTTCATCATGCCCGGCATCTGCTTCATCATTTTCTTCATCTGCTCGAACTGTTTTACCAAACGATTGACCTCTGCAATATCAACACCTGCACCATTTGCAATACGGCGTTTTCTGCTTGGATTCATTAAGGAAGGATTTCTTCTCTCTTCCGGTGTCATGGAATAGATAATTGCCTCGGTACGAGCCAAACTCTTTTCTGCAGCTGCCTCATCAATATCCGGCATCTTACCATTTCCAAGTCCAAGTCCCGGCATCATACCTAAAATACTGGAAAATCCACCCATTTTCTTCATCTGACTCATGGACTCTAAATACATCTCAAAGTCAAATTCATTCTTGCGCATCTTCTGCTCTAGAGCTTTGGCTTTTTCCTCATCAATCTCTTCCTGGGCTTTCTCAATCAATGTTAACACATCACCCATTCCAAGGATTCTGGACGCCATACGCTCCGGATAGAACTGCTCTAAATCAGAAAGCTTTTCTCCCATACCAATGTAAAGAATTGGCTTTCCTGTGACAGCACGAATCGAAAGTGCCGCACCACCTCTTGTGTCACCGTCTAACTTTGTTAAAACAACGCCATCAAGACCAATTTTCTCATCAAACATAGACGCTACATTTACTGCATCCTGACCCGTCATGGAATCCACAACAAGAATTGTCTGATGAATCTCAATATTTTCTTTTATTTCAATCAACTCTGCCATCATGTCTTCATCAATATGAAGTCGTCCGGCAGTATCAATGATTACAATGTTAAATTCATTCTTTAATGCATGTTCAATCGAAGCTTTCGCAATGTTTACCGGCTTATTTTTATCGCCCATAGTAAACACTTCAACTCCCTGCTTCTCTCCGTTAATCTGCAGCTGTTCAATCGCTGCCGGACGGTAAATATCACAGGCGGTCAATAATACTTTCTTGCCTCTCTGTTTGAACTTTCCTGCAAGCTTGGCTGCTGTTGTTGTCTTACCAGCACCCTGAAGACCTGCCATCATTATAACAGTCAGTGCTTTTCCCGGCTGAAGCTTAATCTCTGTTGTTTCAGAGCCCATCAATCTGACCATCTCTTCATTTACGATTTTGATGACCATCTGTCCAGGATTCAGACCGTTCATAACATCCTGTCCGATTGCACGCTCCTGCACATCTTTCACAAACTGCTTTACAACCTTGAAGTTAACATCGGCTTCTAGCAATGCCATCTTTACTTCTTTTAAGGCTGCCTTTACATCATCCTCTGTCAGACGTCCTTTGCTACGCAGGTTCTTGAATACATTCTGTAGTTTTTCAGATAAGCTGTCAAATGCCATTCTATAGCTCCTCTAATATCTGATTGGAAATCTGTTCGATTTCCTCCATAATTGCTTCATTCTGGTTCAGATGAAATTCCTTCGTCAGAGTGTGAATTCGTTCCACCTTATTCTTAGCATTCTGAAATTTCTTAATCAAATGAAGCTTCTCTTCATAGCCTTCCAAGGTCTTGGTACAACGCTTAATCATATCGTGTACCCCCTGTCTGCTGATTCCCTCTTCATTTGCAATCTCACCAAGAGAAAGGTCGTTAAAAATAAAATCTTCGTATATTCTTCTCTGATGCTCATTCAGGAGTTCTCCATAGAAATCATAGAGATACGCCTGTTCAATTTTTTCTTCCATCTCACTCACCTACGCTAGGTTATCACAAAAAAATAAAGGTGTCAAGTATTTTTTCTTTACAGTAAAGACTTTTTACTTGACACCTATGTTTTATACCATTGCTTCAATAACTATCTTATCATTTATTCGCAATTCTTTATTCCAGTCGATTTGCTTTTATTAAAATTAAAACTTAATAAATACCCTTTGTCGCATGATAAGATTCCAGATAGCGCACCAAATGTTCCTCACCACGTTTCTGATATTCATTGCCTCGCCAGATTTTTACTTCTATAATATACTGTCTGCCACGATAATCAACAATAATATCTGTTCTGCCATGGTCTCTTGTCTGAGCTTCTATATAATAGTTCCCTGTTCCATTGATAATTGGCCTTAAATATAGTAAAAATAATTTTCTTCCATTATCTTCTATGAATTTTTCATCCGAAGCTCTATATAAGTCTCCCCAATGCTCTACAAATTTTTCCAGAACGAGCTCCATATTCAAAATACCATTTTGAATAAACTGATTCTTCTCCATAGCACCAGCACAAAATATTACATTACCAGTTTCTTTTTCACTGGTAAAAAGATTGTACAACAGCGTTTCAAATATACGATTAGCAACCATTCATTCCTGTCTGATAGTCATTTTCATCTTCATTAAGCATTCCCTTTTTAGATTTTTTTAATTGTAAGCTAATATTGGAATTTCTCTTTTATTATACACAGTTCATTTGCAAAAGAAAAGGATGAATGTCGTTTTCAACACTCATCCTTTTATACTATTCTAATTCTATCATTTCCTTTCTCCATATCGCTCCATGGTATGCATATGCTTCATCCGTTTCTGTGACTACAAACTCGTCATATCCAAGTCCTAAAACACTTTTGATGTTTTTGCATCACTTAGCCTTGTATCCTTCATCTAACTTTGCTAATATCTTTGCTGAATTATCTGCTATTATAGAAATATTTTCGCACAATGTGATAAACACCATGATAATCGCTATAGTAACAAATCCTAAAATAAAACCGACTACGCCTCCTATTAAACCTCCAAAAAACGCTCCCCCTCCTGCACCTACTATAAGTGCACCAATTACTACTCCAAGAATTATATCCAATCCCCAAAAAATATAGCATATAGCTTTTACATAATTTGACCAAATGTTACTCTTACTTCCCATATATGTATTTCCATTACTGTATATCTTGCTTTGCTCCTCATCATCACTCTTCAAGCTTTTTATATATTCTTTTAATTCCTGTATTTCTTTTGTATTATTACCCATTTCCTTCAAATGCATTAACGTCTCTGCAAGTTTTTCTTTTGTATACAGTTCTTTATTTTTTAAAATTTCCAATGTCTTTTCATCAAGTCTATTTTCATTTTCTTCTTCATTCAAAAAAGCTAAATAACATGTTTCACACATCTGTTTTCCAGTTTCCATTTCAAATTTTGGCTCATTACTAAATATTTTTCCACAAACTCCACATCTCTCACTCATATTTTTATATATTCCAATTATCTCAGATGATAATTAGATTTTTCCTTTCTCCCAAATCGACCGGGTATCTTAAATTATTTTGATATGTTTTTTTAAAACCCCTATAAATCTACCTCTATTCCAAATGACTTTGACCGTTTGAGGTTGACTCATATCACAGTTTTTCGTCGATGTGTTAATCAATCAATTAACACATCGACGTTACTATTCACATGATTGCTTCTTATATATTCTCTGGTGCCAAATATCTGATTAATATGTATAGCTTAATCCCATAGTCTTTGACCATCCAGAATATACTTTTACTGTTTTTCCATTTTGTTTTACATTTTTGTAAGTTCTGATTCTTACATAATATTTTTTGTTCTGCTTTAACGATTTAATCGTAGCTTTTGTTGCTGAATTTTTCTTTACTACAATAGTTTTTGTTGCGTTCTTTTTATAGGAAGAACTTGTGGAATATTGAATTTCATAACCGTCTGTCTTGCTACTCTGCTTCTTCCATGAAATCTGCACCTGTGATTTTGACTTTACTATATATCCGGTAAGCTTCGTTCCTTTCGGACTAATGGTATAGGTTTTTTTCACACTTCCACTGTATTTGCCCTTAAATTTTACTGTAACTTTGTACTGACCAATCGCCTTGCTATTTTTTTCATAACTGATGGTATAGTCTGTACCTTTTTTCAGTTTATTACCATTATTGTCTTTTACTGTTACAGATGGCTTTCTTGTCCATCCATTGTAAGTAAAGTTTGTTTCAGAAAGCTTTATCTCCTTTATTTTGGCAAACGACTTACTCATAGTCGTCGTACAGTTTTTGCATTTATAATAGATTTTTCCGTCTTCCTTTGTTGTTGCTCTTGTCACAGAGGTCTGTTCGTAGGAATGAGCTTTTTTCGCTATTGTCTGCTGTGCTTTTATAACGGTACCACATGCTGAACAATGACTTCCTTTTGTCTTTCCTTCTTTGGTACATGTTGCTGCTACCGCCTTATCTGTAACTTCTTTATGGCCTGTTTTTGCGATTGTCTTCTGCGCTTTAATCACTGTACCACATGCTGAACAATGACTTCCTTCTGTCTTTCCTTCTTTGGTACATGTTGCTGCTACCGCCTTATCTGTAACTGCTTCATGTCCTGTTTTTGCAATTTTTTCGGTATAACTTGCACCACAGGAACAGGTATATATTTTCACACCATCTGTCGTACAGGTTGCTTTCTTTGTTACCTTAGATGTGTAGCTGTGTGTATGTGCCTTTACCGTAAAATCAACATAGGTTGCATCGCCACCTGTTCCATCTGAATTATAAGCACGCATCCAAAGCCGATAATCTCCTGCCTGATACTTTCCAAGATTATATTTGTGCGCTGTCGTCAATGATGGTAAATCAAATACCATTACTCTGCTTCCGCTCGCTGGTCTTGTATATACTGTAATACCATATTTCGTTGCATTTGCTGGCGTATTCCATGAAAATGTAATATCTTCGCTTGTATAATAGGTGGATTTTGCGGAAATTGCCACCTTGCCAGGTAATGCTGTTTCTGGATTATTTGCCGAATAAACATAACCTCCGTTATGAATACTATACCTGGATATTAACTGTGGATTAGCCGTTCCTGTTGTTGTAAATGAATCATAACAATATAACTGCCCAGTTGATTTAGATAATTCATTCGCCATAAGAACATAATGGCTTCCCGCTGTATTCGTTCCACTAACATATAGAATCGTATAGTAGCCTGCATTTATGTTAAACCACAACTGGGAATCATCTGCATTCCAATAGCCAAGATAATTGAGATTTTTGCCAACAGCATTTGCATAAGCAACAGGTGCTGTTGCACCATTTACTTGATAAAATTGGCTATTAATATAACCATTATTACGCTCCCACTGTAAATAAACATCAGGATTAAACGAAGAACTTCTGTTCACATTTGCTTCATATAACATTTTTGCCTGTGCAACTACCCAACAGCCATATGCTCTCATATCAGAATCATCCGACCCGCCTTGCGACCAATAGCGATAATCACTTGCATAAGAAGCTGCTTCTACCCTCAAAGTTGGGACGAGCATCACCAATAAAACCAACGCGAGTACACATTTTAAAGTTCTGTTTTTCAAATTCAGTTTTCTTTTTTTCATGACTATTACCTCCGTATTTTCTGCAAATTACTGTTTCTTACTTTCTTCTGAACATTCCTCCTCACCTATCTTTCTTTACACATGGTTATATCTCTTTTTTATTACATACACTCAACCAATAGTCCTATAGTCCCATTTCCTTTTTCTTAGTATACCACAACTTCGAGTTGTTAACAATACAATTATGACGTTTTATTTATTTCAGTTCTACATTGTTATAGTAATGACAGTGAGGTGAAAGCATGAAAAGAATTAAAGAATTGCGTACCAAGAATCACTTAAGCCAACAAGCCTTAGCTGATGTGCTTCATGTTACACAACAATCCATACACAAATACGAACACGACCTCGCCGTCCCTGAATTGGACATCCTAATTCATATGGCAAACTATTTTGACACATCTATTGATTACTTAGTTGAAATCACAGATAATCCTGCACATTGCAGTACTTACGATGAAAAAATATTTTCAAAAAAAGAATTACGTGTTTTAGAATTTTACCGGACACTCTCTCCTAAGATGCAAGAGTTGGTTCAGGAAATGATAACAGAAAGATCGGGTTGGAGGTAGATAATTATTTTATCTACCGATCTCCCACACCACCGTACGTGCCGTTCGGTATACGGCGGTTCTTTAGTTTTCATAGACTACTAGATAATAGTCAAGCATGGAAGTATATCCCAACTTGGCTATTATTTTATTTGAAAGGATTTGGTTTAAGACTTTTGCCATTCTCCAATAACCTTTTTTGCTACATGCAAGTTCCTTGGCTCTCCAATGTTCTAATCCCAATGCTTTTAGCATTTTGTACTTTGTTTTGATTTTCTTCCATTGTTTCCAATAGACTGCCCTTATTCTGCGTCTTGCCCACTCATCTGTTTCTTTGAGAAGTTTCTTCATATCGGCTAGTTTGAAGTAGTTTACTCACCCTCTCACATACTGCTGATACTTTTCCTCTCGCTTTGTATTGCTCATAGATTTAAAAATGCTCTCTTTTCTTCCGCCTCAAGGCACAAAAAGTGCACGCCCTCTTTAAATCTATCTCTATTGTAACTGAAATTATATGTCAATCTACCTTTATCTACTCCATAACACTCAGCTATCTGTTCCGTAGTCAGTACTCTCTTTCCTTGATATTCCAATGTTCTCGGAACGTTAAATGCCTGCATTTCGTTCATATAATCACACCCTTTCCTGTTCCATCAAATCATAAATAATATCAGAAGTCCTGTCTATGTAATTAAACAGTACATTACACGCAGCTCCGATATCTTCCATATAGGCATCACCCTCGTATGCCGCAGCTGATATTACATTTGCGAGAGAAGCGGCATTAGCCACTCTCTCCTGTATCCCGCTACAACTGATGTGTCTTTTCTTCACTTTGTTAAAGATTTTATTTACTTTTTTCAAAACGATGTATTATAATGTACTTATCAACAAAGAAAGTGAGGTGCTCAACTTTGATTAAATACTACAAGTTATTAGATATGCTAAATCGCCGTTCCATGACAAAAGAAGAACTCCGACAAAAAATCGGAATATCATCTGCTACAATGTCTAAAATATCTGCACACAAAGTTGTGTCATTGGATATAATAGATAAAATGTGCCAGGCTCTCAACTGCCAGCCGGGAGATATTATAGAATATGTTCCTACTACCACTACAAACGAATAGGTATAATTAAAACGAATACAATACTCATGAAAGGATGTGACTATATGCCAGCAGTACAAGCGCAAATGCAAATCACCACTCTGGAACAGTACGAAGCACTTCCGGAAGATGTCAGAGCTGAAGTGTTTGACGGACAAATCTTTTATATGGCCGGACCATCACAGGAGCATCAAACCATTTCCATAGAGCTTTCAACTACTATCAACACATATATCAAAGGGAAACACAGTTCCTGCAGAGTGTTCCATGCTCCATTTGATGTAAAACTTTCAGATAATCCACTCACTATCGTTCAGCCCGACATTATGGTTGTCTGCGATAAAGATAAACTGGATGGGAAACGCTGCAACGGAGCTCCGGACTTTATAATCGAAATCGTTTCATCCAACAATGCAGCTGATGATTACATTCGCAAGCTCTACTATTACAAAAACCACGGAGTTCGTGAATATTGGATTGTGGATCCTCGTAGAAAGACTGTAACCGTCAATTACTTTGAAGGAGATGTATTAAACATTCCATATACTTTCGATTCCACAATAAAGGTAAATATCTACGACGACCTATATATCAACTTCTCTGACATAGCAAAACTGTTAAATATTTAAAGAAATAGGCATGTGTACAAAACTACATATGCCTTTCTTGTTTCTTACTATGCTTTTATATTACATTTCACTGCTTCTAATTTGACCTTAGCCCCTTCAAATGCTTTCAATGATAAAATAATCGTCCTATATGATTAAAAGCAAAATAAAGGTCCTCTGAAAACAACTGCTGCCACTATCCATCTTCTCTTCCACAGCACTTCTTATACTTCATCCCTGAGCCGCATGGACAGAACTCATTCCCTGAAACCGGTACTTTAAAAGTTATCTGAATTTCCATAATTTTACTTAACAACAATTTCGGTATCGAATATGTCCTTCCCGGTGCTTCACACATAATCCTATCTCTCTCATTCATCAATCCGATCAGTTCTGTTACGAGCGGTGACGAGGTTAAAGCTTGTTTGTATCAAATCCGCTTACATCTATACTTTCTAAAGCTTCACATTGATTAAACATACACGTCATATCTGTTACATTACCTGTATTAAAATTGCTTATATCTATCTGCGCAAGATTTATACATGTATTAAACATCCCTGCCATGGTGGTAACTTTGCTGGTGTCAAAACTACTGACATCCACTGTTTCCAACGCTTCGCAAAACATAAACATACTTCCCATGGAAACAACATTACCGGTATCTACATTACTAAGATTGATACTTTCCAATTCTGTACACCCATAAAACAAGTTTGTCATATATTTTACTTTGCTAGTATTAAGATTACTAAAATCCACACTTTTTAATGAACAACACTGTCCAAACATAGTTGCCATATTCGTAGTGTTACTGGCATTCAGTCCGCTTAAGTCTACGCTCTCCATATACTGACAGTTATAAAAAAAGTTTCTGAGTGATGTTATTCCCGTTACATTTACAACTGCTTTTTTTATTTTCAGGCATACATCATCCGATGACCACTGTGGAACAGTTTCTCTCTCATCTTCCAGATATACGCCTTCGTAATCACCATTTCCAGTAAGATAAAGCACTCCTGCACTGTCTACTTTCCATGTAATAGCTCCATCCACACCCTCATACAAATATCCATCTGTTGTGCTGGCATATTCCGATGACGTTGCATACTCCATTTGCGTAATTTCCGTTGAATCTACCTTCCATTCCGCAATCAGACTTTCCCGATATGCATCCACCTCTACCTTATCCATGTCTTCTGTTACTATGAAATCATAGGTATACTGCCGGATGTCTTCTTCACTTTCAATCTCTTCTGTACTTGCTTCCCCAATTATTTCTGTCTCAGCTTCTTCACTGACTGTTTCAGTTGTGTTTTCTGTGGCATAAGCTATCTAGTTTCCTAGTGGGCTTATTATTCCTGCAAAAAACGCTCCTGTTATTAGCAGTGTTACAAAACCTTTTTTCATGTTGTCTCCTCGTTAGTCTAAATAAATCTGTCAAAATTTTACTGCGTTTATAAAAACATTCAATTTTTATTATATGTCATATGTCGCGCTATATACAATATGACTTTTTTTCTAATTTTAGCAATAGTGCTTGTTTTTTCTGAAAAATCTGCCTTTTCGCCATTTAATTTAATCTACTAATATGTATTTTTCAAAAATTTGAGATTGGCTGTTCATTGTCTTCACGCGCCTTGTATACCCAAACTACTACTTCATCCTTTTGAATCAAAATAACCTTTTCCCCTTTGTTAATTCTTTCCGCAAAAAAAGCACTAGAACAAATCCAGTCTCTTCTTCCACTCTTTCTAACTTCAAAGGTCGCATAATGATACTTGTTAGAACTTTCGTATATTGCTTCTTTAACATATATTTCATTCTTCTTTACCGCGTCCGCTAATTTACTTGCTGTATTCCATGAATTTCGTAACATTAGTAACACACCTATATTTACCACTAAAAAAATGCTTATTGCGGACTTTACTCCATCAAGAGAAATAAATATTAAACATAATAGTGTCAAAAAAAACAGCATTATACCATAAATAGCTATTCCTAACTTAATATCTCTTTTTTCTATGGCACCTATAATATACTTTTTCTCATTCTCCGTTAATAAACGTTCTTCTGATAACTCTCTTTGTTCTTTTTCCTCTTTCATATCATTCTCCCAAATAACTCTTATTCAAAAACTAAATTTCCATTCTCATCAAAATCAATTATGCTTATTTTCTTATTATCATAATTTAACCTATAGTGTTCATTATATGACTCATCGTAATCATCCCCATAAACAATGTCATAAAAAGCTCCACTTAACAGATTGTTTAAAAAATCTGTAACTGCCGTTGTTGGAATATCTGCTCCCGGCTTTCCTGGTTCCCTATTTTCGCCTTCTGTTCCACCCAAAATAAGAAAATTAATAATTTTACTATTAGCAAGACCTTGAG
>X314_Red_Deer__coassemble_52_pt1 | contig 23133 bp, 14 predicted proteins | sample X314_Red_Deer__metabat2_high_PE_002 | metagenome-assembled genome bin X314_Red_Deer
ATTTATAGGTTCTGCATGGTGACGAAAATTTAATCTATTTTTGGAGGAGGATTTTTCGATGAAAAATCAAACAAAGCGCATCTTATCAAGATTATGCGCAACAGTTCTTGGGGTATTTACGATAGCATCGACGCCGCTCGGGGCAGCGGAGCCGGTTGAAGCGGCGTCAAATGGGTATGAGCTGGTAGATGAAATGCAGGATGCTTCTATTTTGCATTGCTGGAACTGGTCATATCAGACCATTGAAGAAAATTTGGAATTAATTGCACAGTGCGGATATTCTGCAGTGCAGACCTCTCCGGCAACACAGCCAAAGGACTATACCTATGAAGGTGTCGTAGGAATGGAAGTTGGTGTTCCAGGCGAAGGCTCTTCCGGTAACTGGTGGAAATTATATCAGCCGGTTGCAGAATGTGTTTGTGATAACGGACAGACATGGCTTGGTAGCAAAGCAGATTTAGAGTCCTTATGTGCAGAAGCTGAGAAGTATGGCATTAAGGTTATTGTTGACGTTGTGGCAAACCATTTGGGAAATATCAAAGGGTGGCAGAATTCTTTAGATGATGTAACTCCACAGGTTGGTACCTATTGGAATCCGGATATGCTGACAGATGAAAGCTTTTGGCATATCAATGATTATCAGACATGGATGAGTGACAGCAGACTTCATTTTACACAGGGAACTATGGGGATGCCTGACTTAAATACAGCAGACAAACGAGTTCAGAAATATATTTCAGATTATCTGGTAGAGTTAATTGATTGTGGCGTAGACGGATTCCGTTTTGACGCGGCAAAACACATTGAAACACCGGATGATGACCCTGCTTTCGCAAGTGATTTCTGGCCAACAGTACTTGGCGTTGCAGAATCACATTATGCAGAAAAAACAGGTAAAGATTTATATGTATATGGTGAAATTTTAAATACAGTAGGTGACAATTTCAGCATTAATTCATATACAAAATATATGTCTGTAACAGATAACTCTGCAGGAAATCATTTGTTAGAATCATATAGAAATAACAATGTAAATACATTAAGTATGGATTATGCAAACGAAGTATCTGTACTTTGGGCAGAATCTCATGACACATATATGAATGAGTCTTCCAGATATGCTTCTGATAAATCAATTGTCAGAACATGGGCAATGGTCGGAAATAAAGATAATGCAGCGTCCTTATTCTTTGTAAGACCATATTATTCAGAAGATATTTTGGAAAATAATCAGGATGGTGCATTTAAGAGCAACCTGATTAATACATTAACTCAGGCAACTATGGGTGAATGTGAAACTTATGTATGGGCTTCTAATGAAGTTGCAGCAATTAATCATTTCAATAACAGAATGGTTAATTATTCTGATAACATGGGTACAGATGGAAACGTAGTATATTGCGTACGTGGACAAGGTATTATCCTTGTAAACTTCAATGGTGCAGGTTCTATTTCCATGTCTTCTCATGGTTTAGCTGATGGTGAATATACAGATGAAGTATCTGGAAACAAATTTGTCGTTAGCGGTGGAACAATCAGCGGTACAATCGAAAGCGAATATGGTATTGCAGTTATTTACCGGAATGTTATGCCAAATCCAGATATAGATTATCCGGTGCAGTTAAGCAGCAGCGTTGCTAATGGCACTGTATTCTATACAGATTCTCTTGAAGTAGAAATCAGCGAAAGCTATGCAGATTCAGCAAGCTATAAGGTAAGCACAGGAGAAAGCGGAACTTTCTCAGGAACAAAAACTCTTAACCTTGGTGCAGATTTAGAGGTTGGTGAAACAGTAACACTTGAACTTACAGGAACAAATACAAGAGGTACAAAAACAGAATCCTACACATATACAAAAGATGAGTATGATTTAACAGATTGTATTTTCTTTAAAAATACAAATAACTGGTCAACAGTAACAGCATACCTTTGGAATGATGAAAGTGGTGAGGCTGTAACTAACAGCGGATGGCCGGGAGAAAAAATGTTTGAATGTGATTCAGAAGAAAACATTTATGCATTAAAGATTGATACAGAAGCAGGCTATACAAAGATTATTTTCAGCAATAGCGGAAGCTCACAGACAGCAGATTTAGTAATTGGTGAAGTTGGAGAATTATATAATCCATCAACAAGCACTTGGACAGAGTACAAAGAGCAGGATACAGAGAAAACTCCAAGCATCAGTGCATCTGTTGAGACAGATACAACCTTTGAAGAATCCTTAGAAGTTACATTTACAGCAGAAAATGCATCAGAAGCTTCTATTACAATTAATGGTGAAACAGAAAGCTTTACAGATACAATCACAAAGACATTAACAGCAACATCAACGGTTGTAATTAGTGCAGTAAATGGAACAAAGAGTGCAAAAGAAACCTTTAACTACAATAAAAATGATGCAAGTGGAAATTATGTTTATTTCAATGTAAGTGCTTGTGGCTGGTTTGGAAATGACAATGCAGTACTCGCGGCAAAATTCAACAATGAAAGCAGTTATACAAAGGCAGAATTAGTGACAAACAATGGAACATCTTATTATAAAGTAGAAGTTCCAACAGGGGCATCAAGCGTATCTATCTGCAGAATGCTTAGCAGTGGAAATACTTACAATGAATTAACAGTTTCCTTAGAAAGCAGTAAAAATGTCTGGACAGGTAACTCTGGATTTAACGGCGGAAGCTGGTCTTACAATTCTGATTTCTGCGGCGGACAGATTGTAGATCCTGACAAAAAAGAAATGACAGTTTACTTTGTAAATAACTACAACTGGAATGGTACAATCAGAGCATACTACTGGGGCAGCGATGCAGAAACAGTTACATGGCCCGGTGCAGAAATGGCAAGTGTCGGAACAGATGCAAATGGTTGTAGTGTATACAAGATTACAATTCCAAATGACATTATTGGATTAATTTTTACAAATGGTTCGGCACAGACTGTTGATATTACAACTGATTTAGAAGATGGTAAATTATTTACAATTAGCGGAAACTCAGGAAGCAAATGCAACGTATCTGTTTCTGAATATGAATAAGTGAGACAAGAAGCAACAAAAAGTGTTCGCATTGAGATGGAAATTTCTGTCACAATGCGAACACTTTTTTGCTTTTTTCTAAACACCTTGAGCAGACTGAAATCATCGCGATTTTGGTGAAAATGTGCAAATATTTTAATCTTGTATACTGGTTATCCTGTCTATAGTTTGGTAAAATAATATATTATGAAGAAAATATTTGGCTGGGAGGATGTAAATACTCATGCAGATTAAATCCTTACACATTAAAAACTTCAAATCCATCCGGGAACTTGAAATTCGCGATATAGAAAACTCCCTGATTTTAGTTGGAAAAAATAACACAGGAAAAACAGTAGTATTAGATGCTATTCGTGCGGTAACGGGCAATTATATCGTCAGAGAAACAGATTTTAATGAGAAAAAACAAAATATTGAAATTTCAATGATTCTTGAGATTACAGAAGAGGATTTGCAACAGTTTCATGCATATGGAAGCGTAAGCTCCTATAAGCGTTATGAATCCTGGAAATGCGATTTTTGTGAAAAACTCCCATCCTTTTTAGCGGGAAAACTGTCTTTCCTCTGCTCCATCAACCGGAATGGAAAAATTCGATATGAGGATGGATGGCATAAGAATAACCGCTACATTCCGGAGATTCTGCCAAAGCTTCACTTTATTGATACTACGCGGAATGTAGCTTCTCTTCAGGAAGATTTACTGATGTTTCAGAAATCAGAAGAGTTAGTTCAGCTGCGCTCAAATACATGTATGTTTGATACGGCAAAGACCTGTAATCACTGCTTTAGCTGTATTGGGCTGATTAATCAGAAACAGCCAGAGAATTTACAGCTGCATGAGACTGCCAGACTTTTAGAGTATAAAATGTATCAGCTCAATCTCAATGAATTGTCACAGAAAGTCAATGAGAATTACCGGAAAAACGGTGGCGTGGAGGAGATTCTTTACACGTTGTCCTGTAATATGGATAAAATGTTTTCTGTGGATGTTAATGCATGGCATGAGGAATTAAAGAGGTTAAGTTCTGTGGAGCATCTTGGAAATGGTATGAAAAGTATCTACATGCTTTCACTTCTGGAAACCTACATAGAAGATGAAAAAAGAATTCCAAGCATTATTATTGTAGAGTATCCGGAATTATTCCTGCATCCATCCTTGCAGAAGACAGCCAGTAAAATACTTTATCGTTTATCCAAAAAGAATCAGGTGATTTTTACAACACATTCGCCGAATATGGTTGCAAATTTTACCAAAGGACAGATTTGCCAGATGGTTTTAGATGAAGATGGTTATTCTGCAGTCCGCCAGAACGCGGATATTGATGATATCTTAAATGATTTAGGTTATAGTGCGAATGATTTTTTGAATGTAGACTTTGTATTTATTGTGGAAGGAAAGCAGGATAAAACAAGGTTTCCACTTCTCTTAGAAAAATATTATTCTGAGGTGTATGACAAAAAAGGAGAGCTGTCCCGTATTTCGATTATTACAACAAACAGCTGTACCAATATTAAAACTTATGCTAATTTAAAATATATGAATCAGCTGTATTTGAGGGAACAATTTTTAATGATTCGTGATGGCGACGGCAAAAATCCGGAGGAATTGGCGAATCAGCTCTGCCGTTATTACGGAGAGAGAAATCAGCAGGATATTGATAAGCTGCCAAGAGTACGCAGACAGAATGTGCTGATATTGAAATATTATTCCTTTGAGAATTATTTCTTAAATCCGAAGGTCATGGCACAGCTAGGTGTTGTAGAGAGCGAGGAGGTATTCTGGGAGATACTGTTTTCAAAGTGGGAACAGTATTTGTATCGAATTTCCAGCGGACGTCATTTGATTGAGGTTTTAGGACAAGAAATACGTTCAATTTCTGATTTGAAAGAGCATTTTGAAGAATTTAAAATTTATATGCGTGGGCATAATTTATATGATATTTTTTATGGAAGATTCAGGGAGCAGGAAACGGAGCTTTTACGCAGATATTTAGAGCTTGCTCCAAGAGAAGATTTTAAAGATATACTTGATGCGATTGATTCCTTTGTTTATTTTGACAGTCGCAGAAAACGTAGTGATTAGTAAATTTTCCATATATGTTATATATAAAAATTTTGAGGTTTACTTATGAATAAAAAGTGGCGCAGACGACAAAAGAGAGTTTTTGAGGTTATAGAGGTTGGAAATGATTTCGATTATATCAGTCGTGCTTATGACTATGTAAATGCATTTTCCATTATTTTGAATCTGATGGCAAGTATTATGTATACATTTCCTGAATTGAGGGAGCAGTATGGATTCTGGCTTGTCTTGGTGGAAGAAATTACGGTGGTATTTTTTGGTATTGATTATATATTAAGAATCTGGACAGCGAGGTTTTTGTATCCGGAATTATCAGAGGCACGTGCAATCAGAACCTATATATTTTCTTTTACCGGAATGATTGACATTCTGTCATTTTTACCATATTATCTCCCGATTTTCTTTCCGACGGGAACGGTTGCATTCCGAATGATTCGAATTGTACGCATTTTCAGACTGTTCCGAATTAATGCCTATCACGATTCATTGAGTGTTATTACAGCGGTAATTAAGGGCAAACGTCAGCAGCTGGTTTCTTCTGTTTTTATTATTTTGATTCTTATGCTTGCTTCAAGCTTGTGTATGTATAGTTTAGAACATGAAGCACAGCCGGAAGTATTTACAAATGCGTTTTCCGGAATCTGGTGGGCAGCGTCTACGCTTCTTACGGTGGGTTATGGTGATATTTATCCTGTTACGACGTTAGGAAAAGTATTTGGAATTTTTATTGCTTTTTTAGGGGTTGGTATGGTTGCAATTCCAACGGGTATTATTTCCGCCGGATTCGTAGATCAGTACTCTAATATCAAAAAGAGAAGCGAATATGGATACGAGGCAGATATGAATTTTATTAAGATTCATCTGAAAGAAAATGACCGTTGGATTGGAAAATCCATTTCTGAGTTGAAATTGCCGGTAGGTGTAATTGTAGCAGTGATTAAGCGGAAAGGAAAAATACTAATTCCCCGTGGGGATGTTATGCTGATTGAAGGAGACAGTGTGGTTTTAGGTGCAGAGCCTTTTGACGAGAAACAGAGCATCAAACTCAAGGAGGTTGTGCTCCGAAAACAAAATCCGTGGACAAATGTGCGTATCAGAGAACTTGATATTTCCCGTCACTCAATTATTGTCTTGGTAAAGCGTAAAAATAAAGCATTGATTCCGAATGGAAATATGATTCTGAGGGAAGGAGATCATGTTTTCCTTTATACGCAGCATCATATATCCGATGCAAGTGAAATTGAAATATAATAGAAAAGCGAATAGAAATAGACCTTGGTAAAAAATATGATGAGATTTTTTATCAAGGTCTATTTTTATGTTATAAGAAAGTGCTCATACGTAGTGTACGTCAGATGAAAACGCAAAGCGTTTTCGGAAGCGTCGCGCGGCGACGCTTTTTTCCGTGCACCTCCATACAAAAGCTGCATAGCAGTTTGAATCAAAACGTCTGGTGACAAAGTACTAGACAAAAATGCCTAGAAAAACATAGGAGTTTTGTACATAAAAGAAAAAAATGATAAAAATCGTTAAATCATTGTAAAAACAGTGTAAAATTATGCAAAAAAAAGCAGAAAAAATAAAAAAGTTTTATGAAATATTAATATTGCAATTGAAATAGGAAATCGTGTTTAATAATACAATGACGCTTTAATGTGAAAAAGTTTAGGTGTAAAGAAGAAAATGCAAAGCAGAAAAGGAGAAGGTTATGAAAAAGAAAATAATTCTAGTACTGGCAGTTATTACAACAGCAATCTATATGGTATGGCGAATTGGCTGGTCATTACCTATTGAAAAAAGAGCAGTGGATATGATTTTTGGTGTTCTTTTACTCGTTGCGGAAATTATTGGATTTATTGAAGCAGCAAACTATATGACCGGAATGGCGAATGAAAATAAGCTTGAAAAGCCGGAGATTCCGGAGGAAGAATATCCGGATGTTGATGTATTTATTGCTACATATAATGAAGAAACAGAATTATTAAGAAAGACAGTAAATGGCTGTCTGAATATGGACTATCCGGATAAGAATAAAGTACATATTTATATCTGCGATGATAATGACCGTTCGGAAATGGCTGCATTAGCAGAAAGCATGGGGGTTGGATATTTCCGACGTGACTCAAATGAAGGTGCAAAGGCAGGAAATTTAAATAATGCATTGCGACAGACAACGTCTCCGCTTGTTGCAACCTTTGATGCAGATATGATTCCGATGCATGACTTCCTTACAACAGTTGTTCCATATTTCTTTATGGATAGATATGAAATGAAAAAGGATAAAACATGGACAAAACGAGAAACACCAGAGAAAAAGGTCGGATTTGTCCAGACACCACAGAGCTTTTATAATGCAGATTTATTCCAGTATAACCTGTTTTCAGAAAACTCAGTTCCAAATGAGCAGAATTTTTTCTTCCAGTCAATTCAGGTTGGCAGAAATAGTGCAAATGCTGCAATTTATGCAGGAAGTAATACTATTTTAAGTCGAGAAGCATTAGAGAGTGTTGGAGGCTTTTATCAGGATGCAATCACCGAAGATTTAGCTACCGGACTTTGCATTCAGACAAAGGGTTACCAGACATTTGCACTTGGAGAGGTACACGCGAACGGACTTGCACCAACGGATATGGCATCTTTATTTAAGCAAAGAGACCGTTGGGCGAGAGGATGTATCCAGACCTTCCGTCAGCTTCATCTTTTTACAAGAAAAGGGATGACACCAAAGCAGAGAAGAGCATATATTTCTTCTTTATTATATTGGTATACCCCTATTCGCCGCGCGATTTTCTTGCTGTCACCGATTCTTTTTGCAGTATTTAATGTATACTTATTAGATTGCCGTATGCAGGAAGTTCTTTGTGTATGGCTGCCACATTATGTATTCTATACACTTGCACTTGGAAAATTGTCAGGAAAACAGCGAACAAGCAGAGTGAGCAATATTTATGACACAATATTATCCTTCCAGTTGATTCCGGGAGTTGTCCTTGAAACATTAGGAATCAAGAAGGAAAAATTCGAAGTAACAAAGAAAAATATGCAAACCGATGATGAAAGCATTTGGAAACGTTTAAGCTTTGCAATTCCACAATTAATTTTGATTGCATTTTCTCTTGCAGGAATTGGAATCTGCTTATGGAATTCAATTTATTATAAAACGGTAGAATATATCATTATTCTTGGATGGCTTGTTGCAAATCTTTATTATCTGATAATGTCTGTATTCTTTGTTGTGGGAAGAAAATATTTCAGACAGAAAGAACGTTTTTATGTACCGGTTTCTGCTGTGCTTGAAACAGATAACTGGAGAAAAGAAGTTAAAACAAAAGATATTTCAGAGGGAGGACTTTCCTTTGAATTAGATACTCCGGAATATGTACCAAGTGAAGAGGTCATTCGAATTACAGTATCGGATGAAGAAAAGAGATATACAGCACATTTAACAGGAAATATTGTCCATGTTGCCGGACATAAGGGGACTTGGCGATATGCAGTGAAATTCCAGGATATTTCGGAGAAAGAACAGTTAGAACTTTATCAGATTGTATATGACAGAGTTCCAACACTTCCGTCAGAGGTAAATCACCATAGCAGTTTCTATGAGGATTTAAAAAATAATATTCATAAAAGAAAAAAACCAAATCGTCCTTCAAACCGTAAACAGCCAAGGGTAGATATTAACCGTAGATTTAAAACGGATCAGGGCTATGATGTGTGGATGATGGATTTTGATTATCTCTATGTACTTATTAAAAATAAGCAGAATAAGTATGATGAGAAAATAAAAATCTATGATGAAAAAGAAGAAGGTATCTGCTTTGAATGCAGTCTTAATAAAGTATTGACTCAAAAAGCAAGCGGAAAAGTTCAGGCAGGCTTGTATCGCATAGACAATGAGCAGGATTTTAGATTTAATAAGGAATTCGAACAATTGCTTTCTGAATGGGAATACAAAGCACGTAAGAAGAGTGAGACAAAAAGAAAGCAGCTTAAGAAAGCACAAAGAGAGAATCCTTATGAGTATAACGAAGAGGCACTTTTATAAGAGGAGTCATATAGATGAAAAAGCAACACATAAGAAAACTATTTGTTACAGGAATGCTTTGCATGGGCATCTGTCTGTTTGGTAATAGTGTAAATTGTAAAGCAGACGAAAAAACTGTTTTATCCTCCGAAAGTCAGGTCAGCACCTGGCAGGAGGAGAATGCCAAAACAAATATTGAAATTATGCAGAATCAGGATGAAATTGAGGTTGCGATAGATACAAATGAAGTTACAGAACAATACGAAATGTTTCTTCTTTTTGTAATTAACGAGGAATTATTTTCTGCCTCAAAAACAGAAGCAATTGAAATTGATTACAGCTACGAAGGAGAAAAGCCGCTGTACATCTGTCTGGAAATGAATGATGCAGCAGGTGGAAAGCTTTTTACTGATGGCGTATGTTCCTATGTAGAAAAAGCAGGCGAAAAAAAGTATTTGTGCAAGACAGAAAATGGACAGATTCAGTTACTGCCGGGCGAAAATGGTACGCTGTATCTTCCTATCGCAGAAATGAAAGAAAATGATGTTGACTTTGAAAAATTTTATGGGATGACATTTACCTGTCTGACAGAACAAATGGGGCAGGGGACACTTTGTTTGACAGATATAAAGACTGTTTCGGATGACATTACACAGGAGTATTCTGATGTGAAAGAGGTTTACATAGATGGAAACAGTCAAATAAAAATTCCATATATAGGAACCTATTGGTATAACTATTCTCTTGTAGGAAGTGACGGGACATTTCAGGCAGCAGAGCTTCCGGAGGGATGTACCTTTAATAACGGACGTCTTACTGTAACTGCAGAAGCAGGAGAAGGAAGTGTTGTCCTTGATGCAGAAGTTGAAAATGGCTTTTATGTAAAAAAGACAATACAGGTAAGTGAGCCGGTTGATATGGGTTATGAACTTAAAGAGCCGCAGGAGATGGAAAAGGTATCACATACTTTGGCATTTTTAACGAGTGAGAATGTGATACCGGTCATCAGAATGATTCTGTTTGTAGTGATTGCTCTTGCAGCAATATTGTTTGTATGGATAAAAATTAGAATCCGAAAAGACATGAAAGCTACAGAAGAGGAGGAAATGTTTTAATGCTATTTTCCAGTATTGTTTTTATCTGTTTTTTCCTTCCGATTGTATTAATTGGAAATTATTTACTTAGTTTTTCAAGAACAGCACAGAATGTGCTGCTTTTGATTGCTAGCTTGTTCTTTTATGCATGGGGAGAACCGGTTTATGTGTTGATTATGATTTTCTCCATTCTAATGAATTATTGTTTCGGTCTTTTTGTAGATAAGTTTGATGGACAAAAGAAGCAGCAAAAAACGGTGGTGGTTATTTCTGTAATCATGAACTTAGGCATTTTATTTGTCTTCAAATATGCCGGCTTTGTAATTCGTAACCTAAATCTGCTTTTTGGTGAAAATCTGATACCTGAACCACAGCTTGCACTGCCAATCGGTATTTCTTTCTTTACTTTCCAGGCATTATCTTATGTCATTGATGTGTATCGAAAGGATGCGCCTGTGGAAAAGAATCCATTCTATTTAGGATTATTTATTTCTTTTTTTCCGCAGCTGATTGCAGGACCGATTGTTCGTTATACAACAGTTGCAGAACAGATTCGTAACCGTAAGATGAACTGGAATAAATTATGTGCAGGTACCAGCAGATTTGTAATGGGATTCTGTAAAAAAATATTACTGGCAAATAATTTTGCTACTATCGCAGATTATATATTTAAAATCAATTTTGCAGGCGAGAGTATGCCGGTGCTTCTTGCATGGTTAGGTGGATTTGCATATACCTTACAGATTTTCTTTGACTTTTCAGCATATTCAGATATGGCAATTGGACTTGGTCTTATGTTTGGCTTTAAATTTGAAGAAAACTTTAATTATCCATATATTTCAAAATCAGTAACAGAATTCTGGAGAAGATGGCATATTTCCCTTACTACATGGTTCCATGAATATGTGTACTTCCCATTAGGTGGTTCTAAAGTAAAGAATCAGGATATAATTGTACGAAATATATTTATTGTCTGGATGCTGACCGGTATCTGGCATGGTGCAGAATGGACATTTATCTTATGGGGAATGTGGAACTTCCTGTTTATTTTTATTGAAAAAATTACTGAGTTTGAGCTGAATAAAATTCCGGGCTGGATAAAGCATATTTATTTGCTTTTGGTTACTGTAATTGGCTGGGTATTATTCCGTGCAGAAAATCTTGGTATTGCACTGGATTATCTGAAAAATATGTTTGGAATGACAGGCAGCGGAGTGTTAAGCTCACAGGCGCTGATGTTCGTAAGAGAGTATTGGATTTACTGGTTGTTTGGTATTCTGCTTTGTACACCATTTGCAAAACAGCTGGAAAAACAGATGGTAGATGCAAAGAGCCGTATTCCTGCTATATTAGGAACTGTAGTTTATCCGGTGGGATTAATGCTTTTATTTGTAATCAGTTTTTCATTTTTGGTACGTGGCAGCTACAATCCGTTTATATACTTTAATTTCTAAGGGTGAAGATAATGAAAAGACATTTTATAAAAAAATATATTTTTACAATCATATTTATGCTGTGTCTCTTTGTATATGCAGGAATTAACTTTGCATGTGAACTGCCAATTCTTCATAATGCATTAAAAAACTTTGACTGGGAAAATATAGATACAGAAGTGTTGGAACTGGAGAATACAATTAATGACAATGTATATGAGAAATATGCATGGATTGAAGCCTTTGGAGCGGTTCAGGAAGTGATTGGAACGGATGTAGATAACGGATTTTCTCATGTGAAATCAACATCCGGTGCGTTAAATTATGCAGATGAAGGCAGCAACGATGTGATTCTTCAAGAAAATATAGAGGCAATCCAGAAAGTGAATCAGATGGCAGCAGCCTACGGTGCAACACCAATTGTTTTGCTTGCTCCGGATGTTTATGTAGAAGGAGAGGACGAATTCTGTGAGGGCATTCCATATTTAGATAAGAACGAAGAATTAGATAAGGTTCGTCAGGCGGTAGAAGGGAAAAAAATTGTTTGCGTAGATTCCAGAGATTATCTTGAGGAAATTGCAGAATGGACAAATGAACCAATCTTTTTTGATACAGACCATCACTGGAGAATTAAGCCCGCTTTTTATATGGCAGGTATTCTTATGGATGAAATGGATAAGAACTGGAATGGCTTATTAAATCCAAACGGATTTTATTCAAACATTGACAATTACAATGTATATACCTATGAAGATTGCTTCCTTGGTTCTATGGGAAGAGAAACAGGTATTGTATATGCCGGTTTAGACGATATTGATTTGATTTATCCAAAATATGAAACAAATTTTGTTCATACTTACATAAGTACAGAGGATAGTGAACCAAAGACGGTAGAAGGTGAATTTGTAAACAGTATATTGGATCTTTACAACTTTAATAATACGGATGATATTTATCTTTCGGATAAATACAGTACTTATTTAGATTCCGTAAATTCACAGGATTACATCACCAATGTATTGCGTCAGGATGGACCAAGAGTATTAATTATACGAGATTCTTTTATGGCACCGGCAGCGGCATTTCTTGCAAATGTATGCAGTGAGATGGATATGGTATGGTCCATGCGTTACACCGGAGATTTAGAGGAGTTAATTAGTCAGGGTGGTTACGACTATGTGATTGTTGAGCTTGGTTCAACAAACTTAAATGATACGGATTTACTCCAGTGTATAAAAAACAAATAACGAGGTGGTTAGTTAGGAAATGCAATTGAAAAAGGGAATCTGTGTCATTGTGTTGGCAGGCTCTATGCTTATCAGTGCCTGTGGAAAACAAGAGCAGCAGTATGCAAAATTAGAAGAAAAGCAGCAGGAAAATGAAGTAGAAGTGGTGCAGGCGGATACGCAGGAAACGAAGCAAGGTGAAAATAGCTTACAACAGGAGAACAGCGCGGGAGAAAAAACGGTACCAGGGATTATCTGCTGGGGAGATTCGCTGACATATGGACACAATGGCGAAGGAGTCAGTTATCCGGCTGTTTTAGAGGAAAAGCTAAAAGAGAATATCGGTGAGATTCCGGTTGTAAACATGGGAGCTTGTGGAGAAAATTCCATTACAATTGCAGGACGAAGCGGTGGAATTCCATATGTAACAGCGGAGGCGGTTACAATTCCGGCAGGAACAGAAGCCGTAGAAATGTCCATCGTTTCAAGTGGTGGAAAGGAAGTTAATCCATCATATTACACGGATGTAGGTATTAACGAATGTACAATTGCCGGAGTTTCCGGTACACTCAGCATTCAAAAGGTTGGGAAAAAGGGAAGTAAATATTTTTTTACAAGAAATGAAGCTGGAAAAGAAGTATATGTGCCGGCAGGAATCGGAATAAGAACAGAGGCCGCACAAAATTATAAAGATTATTTGTCTATTGTATTTATCGGTACAAATGGAGGGTATGACAGTTTAGAGGAACTGATAGCACAGCAGGATGCCATCATTTCTTCAAGAATTGCAAATACAGAGAAATATTTGATTGTCGGAATTACTTATGGTAATGCAGAAGGAATGGCAGATTATGATAATGCTATGTATGAGCATTATGGTGAGAAATACTTTTGCCTCCGCTCCTATTTGTCCGTGTTTGGTATGGGTGATGCCGGATTGACTCCGACAGAGGAAGATTTGCAGTGTATGCAGGAGGGAATGGTTCCGGCGTCCTTAAGAAGTGATGAGGTTCATTTTTCACCCAAAGGATATGAAGTCGTAGGAAATGCGATTTATGAGAAATTAGTGTCGCTTGGGTATTTTGAAACAGAGGAGCAGACGGTGCGCAGAGGAGATTCTTTTGTGTTTACAAAGAAGCTTGGCGCAGGAATTAGTATTGGAAATACGTTAGATGCTTATGGAAAAGGTGAGTATGAAGACATACTTGACTATGAAACAAGCTGGTACAATCCTCAAATCACACCGGAATTATTTCAATTAATCAAAGAATCGGGATTTGAAACCGTAAGAATTCCGGTGACATGGCAGGAGCATTTGAATGAAGATGGCACAATTGATCCCAAATGGCTTGCGCGGGTCAAGGAAGTGGTAGACTACGCTTATGAAAATAAGCTTTATGTGATTATTAATGTTCATCACGATCAATGGTATTATCCATCCTATGAAAATCTGTATCAGGCGAAGAATATGGTAGGAATTTTGTGGAAACAGATTGCAGAATGCTTTAAAGATTATGATGAACATTTAATTTTTGAGGGACTAAACGAACCACGTCTGGTCGGAACGGAGATAGAGTGGGGAAATGGTACAAACGAAGCTTATTTAGTAATTAATGAATTGAATCAATGCTTTATTGATACCGTACGTGACACAGGAGGAGAGAATGTTAAGCGTTATTTGATGATTACCACATATCGTTCCGGTGGTCAGACAGAAATGTTAGAGGCACTTTCGATACCGGAGGATGAACACATTCTTTTATCGGTGCATTCCTATGCGCCATATTCCTTTGCACAGGATGAAGACGGTACTACCAGTTGGAGTGAAACGAATGCGGAAAGTGTTGAGGCAATCAACTATGATTTTGAATGTTTAGAAGCGTTTATTCAGGAAAAAAATGTTCCTGTGGTTCTTACAGAATTTGGTGCAGTAGATAAAGAGAATGCCAAAGATAGAGAGGCATGGTGTGAATATTTTGTAGGAAAAGCAAAAAGAGCTGGAATTCCATATATCTGGTGGGATAATAATTATCCGGCATATCCAAATGAAGGATACGCAATTCTTGACCGATGGAATAACGAGGTTGCATATCCGGAGATTCTTGAGATTTTAACAGACCAATGATGAGAGATGGAGTTGTTATATGAAAAGAAATAAGAAGGTTATACTGCTAATCGCAGTAATTGCTGTGGGAATGATGGCAGCCTGGGCCGTAGAAAAGAAGTTAAATCCGGTATCAGAGGATGTGTTTACGATTAGCAGAGAGCAGCAGCATGTAGAGGCGATGGAGGATGGAGCTAATCCTAAGCTTGGAATTACAGAAATACCGGAAGATGGAGTGGTGGACGAAAGTTTTGAAAGCCATCTGCCTTTAGTGGTAATTGATATTGGCGAGAATGAGATTCCTGTTACAAAAAGTTATATAGAGGCAGCGGATGGAACGGTGAGTGTATTAAGAACAGAGGAAGATCCGTTCATAACAGGTTCTATTCAGATTATAGATAATGAAGATTATCATAATTCCTTACAGGACGAAGTGACGCAGGAATCAGAAATGAAAATCCGTTATAGAGGTAATTCATCTTTAAATTATGAAAAAAAACAGTTTGCCATAAAGCTGTTAAATGAGGATGGAAGCAATCGCAAGATGTCTGTTATGTCTATGGGAGAGAACAATGACTGGATTTTAAATATTTCTATGGCAGATGCTTCTCTGATTCGTAATTATATGGCATACAATCTGGGAAGTGCGATGTTTCCTTATACACCGGAAGCAAAATATTGTGAAGTTTTTTTTAAGAACGGTGAAGAATATGTCTATCAGGGATTATATCTTATGATGGAAAAAATAGAGAAGAGTGATGAAAGAGTAGATATCAGCACTTATCAACCGGGGGATGACGTTGTCAGCTACCTGCTCTGCCGTGACAGAGCAGACGAAACAGAGGTTCAGCTTTCTACATATGGTTCAGAAAATAATTTATGTTATGGACGAATTTCTGTTTTATATCCGGACCAAGAGGTTTTAGACGATTATGCATTAGATTATATTGAAAATGACATCGATCAGATCGAGAGGGTGTTATATTCGGATGATCCGGAGGTATTTTCCACATGGATGAATTATTTGGATTATCAGTCTTTTGTAGACTATTTCCTTTTTAATGAACTGTTTGGTAACTATGATGCCGGAAACAACTCCACATATTTTTATCGTGATGGAACAGAGAAGCTTCATATGGGACCGTTATGGGACTATGATGGTGCGATGGACAACTATGCAGAAACATTAAACAATCCTGAATATGTTGTTTTTCAAAATCAACCTTGGTTTGAAAAACTCATTCAATCAGAAGAGTATGTGAATGGATTAGAGGTTCGTTACGAACAAATGAAGAACTCTATTTATTCTGCGGAATATATAGGAAACTATGTAGATGATGTCAGCGTATTTCTCGGAAATGCAGCAGATCGTGACTGGAGCAGATGGCAGAATAAATATGGCGAAAATAGTGTGCTTAATGTGCAAGCGGATGAGCAGGGCTATGTTATAGACAGAAAACGAAGCACTTATGAAGAGGAAGTACAGCGTTTAAAGGATTTCTTCGAAATCAAGGAACACTATATGGCAGATGGTTTAAAAGAACTTGAAGTTGGTGTAATAGATTCTAAAACAAGAGTTGGTTCTTATGCAGCAATTATTACAATTATTGCATTGGTTTGTTCTGTGGTATTGATTCGAAGACGAAGCACGTTTAAATAGGAGAAAAAGAATGGTATTTTCCAGTTTAACTTTTTTACTTTACTTTTTACCAATTACACTTGCAGTGTATTTTTTATTTAGTTTTTCTATCACATTGCAGAATATCTGGCTGCTGATTGTCAGCCTGGTATTTTATGCATGGGGAGAACCATCATATATTGGAATATTGTTAGTTTCAATTATACTTAACTATATATTCGGACTTTTTGTAGGACATTTCCGGGATAAAAATGATAAGCTTGCAAAATGGTTTGTATTTTTTGATGTTTTGGTGAATCTTGGTATTTTATTTGTTTTCAAATATATGGGATTCTTTGTGGGAATTATTAATTCTGCAATTGGAAAAGAATTCATAAAAGCACCGGAGCTTGCAATGCCTATCGGTATTTCCTTCTTTACTTTTCAGGCATTATCTTATGTTGTGGATGTGTATCGAAAGGATGCTGATACACAGACAAATCCATTTTACATGGGGCTTTATATTGCGTTTTTCCCGCAGTTAGTTGCAGGACCAATTGTACGATATAAGACGATTGAAGAATATATTCGTCAGAGAAAAGTGAACTTCAATCAGATCTCCGCAGGAATCTGCCGATTTGCAGTAGGACTTTCCAAGAAGGTTCTGTTGTCGAATAATCTGGCAGTTGTGGTAGACAAAATATATAACCTGACGCTTACCGGCGCAGAACTTTATTCTGTATCCGTTGTTATGGCATGGATAGGAGCAATTGGATACATGCTTCAGATTTATTTCGATTTCTCTGCATATTCCGATATGGCAATTGGTTTGGGAAAAGTATTTGGTTTTGAATTTGAAGAGAACTTTAATTATCCATATATATCAAAATCAATTGGTGAGTTCTGGAGAAGATGGCATATCTCTTTAGGAACCTGGTTTAAGGAGTACGTCTACTTCCCATTAGGTGGTTCAAGAGTGGAAAATCAGGATCATATGGTTCGAAATACCTGTATTGTCTGGCTGCTAACAGGATTATGGCATGGAGCATCCTGGACATTTATTCTTTGGGGACTATATAACTTATTGTTCATTTTGGTGGAACGATTGGTTGGATTTGAAAAGTGGAAAAATCATGATGTATTTAAATACATATATAGTAATTTGGTAGTGCTGTTTGGATGGGTTTTATTCCGGACAGAAAGCTTATATTTGCTAAGGGAATATGTGAAAAATATGTTCTGGGCAAATGGAAATTCATTTTTCAATGACACAACATGGATGATATTAAAAGAGTACTGGATGATATTTATTCCGGCGATTCTGTTTTCTGCACCATTAGCACCAAAGCTTCGTGAGAAGCTGATTGATTCTAAAAAAGCGGGTGTTGCGGTAGTATCGAAGGCGGCATATGTATTGTTGTTGTCGGCGGGAGTTCTGCTTAGTGTATTATGCCTGATTCGTGGTGGATATAATCCATTTATTTATTTTAATTTCTAAGAAGAGGAGATGGGAATATGAAGAAAATTAATAATATTGAAAAATATGTTTTTTCTGTCCTGTTTCTCGTGGGATTATTTGTTCTTGCCGGACTATCGATGAAGAATTCACTGCCTGTGTTACAGGAAACTGTTCAAAAGCTGGCAGACCATATACAGGAATTGAATACAACCGGTTATCAAAAAACGTATACAGCTGTTGCAGGCGAAGATAGCTCTTCAGAAGGTGGAATCGAAGATGCTCAGAATGTAATGGATGCAATTACGGCGTGCCTGCTGGAGATTGATTCTAATATATCAGAAAATGTATATCGTCGTTATGACTGGATTGAAACTTATGGAGTACTGAATCGTGTTATAGGTAAAAAGGAAGTAAATGGATTTAGTTATGCACTCGATAAAAACGGTGCTTATAATTCCGTAAACTTCTGGAATGAGGTAGAGGATACGAATATCCGTCGTTTTTCCCAGCAGTTGTATCTGTTAAAGCAGGATGTTGAGGCGCATGGTGGAAAGATGTTATTTATGGGATATCCGAATAAGTATTACGAAAAATGGAATAGTGGATATAAGGGTATTCCGTACAATGGCTATAATAGCAAGATGGATGAACTTCTTGTATGGAACCGTCGGTATGGAATAGATTCTATTGATTATCGTGAACTTTTAGTGGACTCAGGATTAACCTTTGAAGAGATGTTTTATAAAACAGACCATCACTGGACCGGATATGCAGCATTCCTTGCTTTCGAGGAGCTTGTGAATCACCTGAATGAAGAATATGATGCCGGTTTGGATGAAGATGGATATTATCGGAATATTGATAATTATGAAGTAGAATGGCATGAGGATATGTTCTTAGGATCATCAGGAAGAAATGTAGGTATTTCTTTTGCGGGAGGAGAACTGGAAGATTTTCAGACAGTGGTGCCAAAGTTTTCCGGAAATTTCACATGGAACGGCAAGACAGGAGATTACACAGACAGTGTAATTGTAGATGAAAAATTAGAGTATGAAGATATTTATCAATCTGATCCTTATGCATACTATCTCGATGGTGTTAGCTCGAGAGATACCATTATAAATCATGACAATCCGGATGGCTTGAAAATGTTCTTCATTCGGGATTCCTTTGCATCACCTATCATTATTGATATGCTTCCATTCTGTAGTCAGATAGACTGCGTATGGGGAAAATATGCCACGGATGAGTATGTAAAAGAAATGATTGCAGAAGGTGATTATGATTATGTGTTTGTAGGCTATTATACAGAGGACATTTTGCCTAATTTTTTCCATTTCTATAAAAATGACTACATGAAAGAACAGGAGGAGTAAAGATGCTGGATGTACTGCGAGAAGAAAAAAAGTACAAAATGTCGTTATCTGAGCTGATCTATGTAAAAGGACAGCTGGAAAATGTAATGCATGGTGATGCATTCAATGGAACGAAGCCCTATCTGGTACGCTCCTTATATTTTGATTCTGCATCGGATGTTGATTTTTATGAAAAAGAAGCAGGAATTAATGACAGAAAAAAAATCAGACTTCGTGTATACACACCTGATGCAAAAAAAGCAAAGCTGGAGCTGAAAGCCAAAAGTGGAACAATGCAGCGAAAACAGTCACTGACTGTTACCAAGGAAGATGCTTTAGAAATGATTCGCGGAAACTACTCCGTACTTTTACATTATAACGAAGAACTGGCAGAGTATCTGTATCGAAAGATGACAATGGAACTGTATCAGCCAAGATGTGTAGTGGAATATGATCGAATTGCATTTGGAACAAACGAGAATAATATACGCCTGACATTGGATTCAGGCGTGCGAGCAAATGAAGGCTCCTTTGATATTTTCTCAAAGCAGTTACAGCTTTATCCGGTTATGAGACCGGATGAGGGAGTTTTAGAAGTAAAATATAATCGTTTTCTTCTAAGCTACATTAAGGATATGATTCAATGTGTAGATAAGGTGGAAACTTCAGTCAGTAAATATATGATGTCAAGAAGATTTGGACTGGGGGGTGAGTGAGTATGAAAGAAAATATAGATTTAATATTAGTACTGGCATCCGCCGGATTTCTTGGAATCGTAATTGGAATTGTGTACAAGATGGCTCATTCGAGGGCAGTTATGGCATCCCAAATGGTGCAATCATTGATTGTATACAGTGTGATTCCGGCAATGATGTTGTATGAGAAGTTCAATGTAGGTTCTATTGCAGTTATCAGTGCGGTAACAATGATGCGTTTTCGAAATCCAATTAAGGATCACAGAGATTTGATTTATATTTTTTGGTCTGTCGTAGGCGGTTTTGCCTGTGCGACACACCAGTATTTTCTTCTTGGAGCAGGCAGTGTAGGAATAGTTCTTGTACTGTTTGGATTAGACGCTATACGCAACCCGGAGCGATTGCTCCTTGTGGTACGTGGTGCGGCAGACGCAGAAGAAAGCATTATAGAATCTATTCAATATCAGGGAGAAAATCATCTGAAAATGCGTTATAACAATTCTATGGAGAATAGTTATACAGAACTTATTTATGAAATTCGAAATAATTGTGATGATAAGTTGAAATTTGGAGAGGATTTAAAAAATTATCTCTATCGTTTAGATACAGTAAATGAAGTAAACCTTCTATATCAGTGCGATGATATGTCTATTTAATATGACAGGAAAGGAGGAGACTATGAAAAAGCATACATATAAAAAAGTGATTGTCACATTAGCTATCATATCACTAATTATATACATGATTTGGCGAATTGGCTTTACATTGCCTACAGAGTACGGCAGCATTGTATTGGCATGCGGTATATTGATGCTTATCAGCGAATTTACTGCTGCACTTGAAACAATCATGCACTTAATTACTTCTATGAAGATTAAAGAACCTGAGCTTCCGGTAATACCGAAGGAATGGTATCCCGATGTAGATGTTTTCATTGCAACGCACAATGAACCATTGGATGTTTTATATAAGACAGCAAATGGTTGTAAGCATATGAGGTATCCGGATAAAAGTAAGGTACATATCTGGTTCTGCGATGATGGGAATCGTGAAAGTGTAAAAGAACTGGCAGAGAAGATGGGGGTTGGTTATCAGGGACTTGCCAATAACAAGCTGGCAAAGGCAGGAAATCTGAACAACGCATTAAGTAAAACAAGCGGAGCTTTGGTAGCAACCTTTGATGCAGATATGATACCTACTAGAAATTTTCTGATGAAAACAGTACCATATTTCTTTCTACCAAAGATGAAAAAACTTGAGAATGGAGAATGGGCAGAACGTACTCCGGAGGAAATTGATCCTAATTATAAGATTGGTTTTATTCAGACTCCTCAGAGTTTTTATAATCCTGATTTGTTCCAGTATAATCTTTATTCAGAGAAGAATGTTCCAAATGAACAGGACTATTTCTTCCGCGAGATTAATGTAAGCAGAAATGGCGCAAATGCTCCTATCTATGCAGGTTCTAATACATTAATTTCCAGAGAAGCCTTGGAATTAGTAGGCGGAATTGCAACAGGAACGATTACAGAGGATTTCGAAACAGGTATTCACATTCAGGACGAAGGCTATTCCTGCTATGCCACTTCAGAGGTTTTAGCACATGGATTATCACCTGATACAATAGATTCTCTTGTAAAGCAAAGAGAGCGTTGGGGACGAGGATGTATTTTCTCTTTGCGAAGAATTAATGTATGGCGTGATAAAAAGATGCCACTGAAAGCAAAATTAAGTTATTTTTCCTGCGAATTGTATTGGTGGTCCTATTTAAGACGATTTGTATTTATGATGGCACCTATTTTATTTATGCTGTTTAGTGTGCCGGTTATCGTATGCGAGCCTTGGCAGATGTTTACCATCTGGCTTCCATCCTATATTTTGGGAACTCTTGCTGCAAAAACGGTTTCTAGTGATATTCGAACTCCAAGATGGAGTAATATTATTGATACGGTATTGTTCCCATATTTGATTGTGCCAATTCTTTTAGAAGCATTGGGAATTCGAAAACGAGAGTTCCATGTTACCGAAAAAAGAAGAGCAGTCAATAATGAGTCGGATGCAATTATGGCATTGCCGCACATTATACTTTGTGTTTTATCTGTGATAGCAATTGTTAAATCAATAGGACAGATGATTGCATATGAATCAGTGGGACCGCTTATCATTCTTTTCTGGTTAGTGGTTAACTTAAGTGCCCTGGTTATGGCTGCATTTTTCATGTTAGGAAGAACAAACCAGCGAATGACAGAACGATATAAGGTTTCTATTCCGGTATGCTTGAATTTGCAGGAAAAAATTTATGCAGAAACATACGATGTATCTGAAGAGGGGCTTGCAATCCTGCTTGATAAGGCGATTGACATACCAATGAGTAAGCCTGTCGAAATTAAAATACATACGCATCATTATTCTGCCACTTTAATGGCGAAGATTGTTCATGTAAACGAATTTGATAATCAATGGAAATATAGTTTCCAGATTACAGAGCTAAATGAGCCTGATAAAGGAGAGTATTATCAGATTGTATATGACAGAGAGCCTTCTCTGCCGGATAAAATAGAGAAAAATACCAGTGTATTTGAAGAAATGAAAGTGAACTTAAAAAAACGTGGCAAAAACGAGCAGACAAAGGAAGAACGTCGAAGAACCAGCCGTATTTCCATGGGAGTTTACTTAGAGACTGAAACTGGAGAAAAGATACTGGTAGATGATTACAATTTCCGATATGTGGCGCTGATCCGGGAGGAAGGAAAAGCAGATTTGCAAAAAGAGATGAAGATGTATCCGAATCCGGAAAATAAGCAGTTATTCTTTGATTTAGAATTTAAACGCGAGATTGGAAAAAATAAGCTTTTATATTATATAAAAAATCATAATGAAATTGCGTTTAATAAAGAAATGGAAGAAATTGTAGATGCATGGTCAGAAAATTAGTATCGGATAAATAAGGAGCAATCTGGTGATATGTCAAGATGATTTTTGAAAAGATTTTGATATGTTTT
>X314_Red_Deer__coassemble_53_pt1 | contig 22821 bp, 20 predicted proteins | sample X314_Red_Deer__metabat2_high_PE_002 | metagenome-assembled genome bin X314_Red_Deer
TCCAAAACTCTTAAAACATCTATCCTATACGAGATAGAAAAATCCCCCAATGGAGATACAACCTACAATCAGACAATAAATTGCAAATCCACGGAATTTTTTCTTTTTTACTATTGCTAACATGATTTTGATGCAGATATAACCGATGACTGCCGCAATCAGCATGCCAACAATATAATATGTAATTTCTGTAGCCGAAACTGCCATTTTTTCAAAATCCTTTAATTCTACGAGCATTGCTGCTAAAACTGCCGGAACCGACATTAAAAACGAATACTTTACCGCGAATTTGCGGTTGAAACCACTTGCTAAGCAAGCTGTAATCGTTGCACCACTTCTTGAGATGCCCGGTAAAACTGCAATTCCCTGCACAATACCGACTCCAAACGCATTTGAATACGTTATATCCTTTGGAAGCTTGTCTCCATCTTTACAAAAATCTGCCACAAATAAAAAAATTGCTGTAATAATAAGACAAATTCCCGGTATAAGCAAAATATCCTGTGACTGTTCCACTACTTTTTTTCCCACGATTCCAATAATTCCTGTTGGAATCGTGGAAATAATAATTAACATTACAAATTTGCGGTACCCGCTACTTACAACCGTCCGGTAATCGCTGTACACAATATTATCATTTGTTTTTTTCCCTTTTTTTGCAGAATTACCAAGAAAAAGAAATACATTTCTAAAAAAAAGCGTGCAATTAACAATTGCATCACACATCATTCCAATAACTTCTGCCGCCATTCGGAAAATATCTTTGTAAAAAACAATGCAGATAGAAAGTAAAGTTCCTACATGAAGCAACACATCAAAAAGAATCCCCGTTTCTAAATTGATATGAAATAAACTTTTAAATAAAGCAAGATGCCCTGAACTGCTGACCGGTAAAAATTCAGTCAGTCCCTGAATAATCCCCATGATAATTGCCTGTATTAATGACATAACTTCCTCCCTTATCCTTTGTTGTTTCCTACGCCAGTCTACGATAGTCTTTATCACATACTTTTAAATATTACCATATTTAGAGAGAATTGTCATCAAAAAGGTTTTTAGGCACCATATTTAGTTATTTGGTCTTTTTCTTTTGTTTTTGGATTTCTGCATGAAGTTTTTCAAATGCCTGATGAATTCCACCAACCTCATTAATCAGTCCCTCTTCCACAGCCTTTTTCCCAACAAGAATTGTTCCCAGATCTTTTGTCAGAATACCGGTATTCATCATAAGGTCTTCTAAACGTTCTTTTTTGGCAGTAGAATGAGTAGCAATAAATTCCAAAATACGATCCTGCATCTGTTTAAAATAGTCATATGTTGGCTGGGCACCAATCACAGTTCCATTCATACGCACCGGATGGATAACCATAGTTCCCGATGGCACAATAAAAGAATAATCTGTTGAGACAGCTAACGGAACACCAATCGAATGACTGCCTCCCAACACCAGTGATACTGTTGGCTTTTCAATGGATGCAATCATTTCTGCGATTGCAAGACCACTTTCTACATCACCGCCCACCGTATTCAGCAATAATAAAAGTCCATCTACTTCCTTGTCTTCATCGATTGCCGCGAGCTTAGGAAGTACATGCTCGTATTTTGTTGTTTTTGTTGTAGAAGGAAGGCACTCATGCCCTTCAATTTCTCCAATAATTGTAAGCATTGAAATACGATCCTCATTTCCATCAAGCTCTATTTGTCCAAATTCTTTTAATTCTTCATTTTTTTCTTCTTTTATATCCTGCTTTTCTTTTTCACCCATGAATGACCTCCTGTGATTTTACTATGAAAAATAAAAGTGGAATGCATTCACAGCATTCCACTTTTTAAGGTCACCATTTTTTTTCTTTTTATTCATTAATATCCTAAAAGATAGTTGTATAAACCTTCATATCTTCCCTTTGATGATCTCCATGAATAATCATTTGCCATTCCGCGGTCAATCATCTGATTCCACTGTTTCTTGCGATCAAAATAAATATGCTTTGAATAGTTGATGACATTCAACATTTCCTCCCCATTGTAATTTGCAAAGGAGAAACCGTCACCGGTATTCTCATACTCATTATATGGTTTTACAGTATCCCGCAGACCACCTGTTTCACGAACAATCGGAACTGTTCCATAACGGAAGGAAATCAGCTGTGTCAATCCACAAGGCTCAAAACGTGATGGCATTAAGAAAGCATCTGCCGCCGCGTAGAGTTTATGTGCCAATTCATCTGAATAACAGATATTTGCAGAAATTCTGTCACCATATTTCCATGCATAATGACGGAACATATTCTCGTACTGTGGATCACCGGTTCCGATAACAACTAGTTGTGTATAATCATCAACAATACGGTCAATGACATAATTGATAAGGTCTAATCCCTTCTGGTCAGTCAGTCGTGAAATAAGACCAATCATATATTTCTTTTTATCTACTGCAAGTCCAAGTTCTTCCTGAAGCTTTATTTTGTTATTTATTTTCTTCTTTCTGAAGCTTTCGGCATTGTAATTTGTATAAATTTTCGGATCAGTATCCGGATTGTATACATCATAATCAATTCCGTTTACGATTCCCTGCATGTCAAAATGTCTTGCGGAAAGCAGTCCATCTAATCCCTCTCCATAATATGGTGTCTGGATTTCCCACGCATAGGAATCACTCACTGTCGTGATATAGTCAGCATAAACAAGACCACCCTTTAACATGTTGGCATCTTTCTTAAATTCCAACTTATCCGGTGTGAATAAATTTGTTGAAAAACCTGTCAGGCCTCTCATAGTCTTAACATCCCAAACACCCTGGAATTTCAGATTGTGAATGGTAAGAATTGATTTCATTCCCCAATAGAAAGAATCTGCCTGAAATTCATTTTTTAAATAAACCGGAATTAAACCTGTCTCCCAATCGTGGCAATGAATTAAATCCGGACGGAAATTAATCTGCTTTAACATCGATAACACAGCTTTATCGAAGAAAACGAATTTCTCTACATCATAGCGTATATCGCCATATGGTGTATCACATGTAAAATATTCCTGATTATCAATAAAATAGTATGTAATACCGTTATAAACATACTTTAAAATTCCCACATACTTATTCTGTATATAATTTCCGGCACTCATCCAAAAATGAGACACATATTCAAACTGGCTTCTGAATCTCTCCGGTATGCAGCTGTAATTTGGAATTACGACTCTGACATCCCACTCATTTTTGTCAAATTCTTTTGGCAATGCTCCACATACGTCTGCCAATCCTCCTGTTTTAATAAAAGGAACACATTCTGATGCTGCAAAAAGTATTTTTTTCATAAGTACCCTCCATACTATTAATACTAGTTTGTTATTATTAATGATATAATATTTCGAATAATAATTCTACAGTTTTTTGTTCTTTTCTGCCAAAAACACAAGATGAAAGTTTCATTTATTAAATCAATAACCAAAAAAACTTCCTTTACAGTTTTTACCATAAAGAAAGTTTTTCTCTTTTGTTTTAAATTTTATTCATCCCAGTTGTGATAAACTTCCTGAACATCGTCCTCTGCATCTAATAAATCAAGAATACGATTGATGTTTGTTAAGTCCTCTTCTGCTGTTAACTCTACATAATTCTGTGGAATCATAGTAACTTCAGCTTGTGCCATTGGAACATTCTCTGCCTCTAAAGCACTTCTTACTGCTTCAAAATCATCCGGAGTTGTAAGTACTTCAAAGCTGTCTTCTTCCTCTGCAAAATCTTCTGCACCTGCATCTAATGCAATCATCATAAGGTCGTCCGCTTCCATATCACATTCTTCTTTTGCGATGATAATCTGACCTTTTTCATCAAACATGTAAGATACACAACCCTGTGTACCAATACTTCCATGACCTTTTGTAAATGCATTTCTTACATTTGCTGCAGTACGGTTTTTATTGTCTGTTAAACATTTCACAATGATGGCCGTTCCACTTGGACCATAACCTTCATATGTACAATATTCATAATTTACATTTCCAAGTTCACCGGCAGCTTTTTTGATACCACGTTCAATCGTATCATTTGGCATGTTATTTGATTTTGCCTTAGCAATAACCTGTGCAAGCTTATAGTTATTTGCAGGGTCTGAACCACCCTCTTTTACAGCAACTGCAATTTCTCTTCCAATAATTGTAAAGATTTTTCCTTTTGCTGCATCATTCTTCTCTTTCTTATGCTTAATATTCGCAAATTTTGAATGTCCTGACATAATCTAAACCTCTCTTTTATAAAAAATTTTACTAATCATTATTACTCAGATGTTTTATTCTACCACCATTTCATCATTCTGGCAAGAATCATCCTCGCACAAAATAGTACGTTCCGGTGCTTTTGTTATCTTTACCGACTGAATCATTTTATTTTCTATGGACAGTACCTCGAAAAGATAACCATATGCTTCTGCAAAAAATGTCTCATCTGCTGTTGGAATTTTTCCAATCAAAGAAATCAGAAAACCATTTAGCGTTTCAAATTCGTCTTCTTCATCTTCTAACTCAACACCAAGTGCTTCTAATGCATCCTCTAACGGGGTCATGCCACTCATAACAAAGCTTCCATCAAACATACGCTCAATCAGAAGTTTCTCTTCGTCATGCTCGTCTTCAATATTTCCTACAATTTCCTCTAAAATATCTTCCATTGCAACAATACCGGAGGTTTGTCCATATTCGTCTACTACAACAACCATATGGCTTTTCTCAGACTGCATCATTGTAAATAAAGTATTGATATTACGTGTCTCCGGAATTACTTCCACATCTCTAATCAGCTCATCAATTTCCTTGATTGATTTTTCAAACAACGAATGCTCCTGACTTAGCGCAAGTGCCTCCTTAATGTGAAGTACACCGATAATATTATCTATATCTTCTAAATATACCGGATATCTGGAATAATTATTTTCCTTCAGAATGCTTAGCGTCTCTAAAAATGTCATTGACCCATCCAACGCGATAATATTTTTGCGATGTGTCATAATATCCTTCGCTTCTTTATCACCAAACTCAAAAATATTATGTATCATTTCTGCTTCGCTTGCCAATAAAACACCCTGCTCATGTCCCTCATTGACCATAGAAATAATTTCTTCTTCCGTTACGTCATCTAAATCCTTTAGTGGATCAATGCCGAATAATTTTGCAATCAGATTTGCCACCGTATCCATCACAAAAACAAGCGGAAAGAAAATCACTTCAACACTGTGAAAAACCATAACCAGTGATAAACCCCATGCTTCCGCTTTCCTAGAAGCAATTTTCTCAGGAATAAAAATTCCAAAAACAAGCATTATTATCATCAGACAGACAAAAACAAGAATACTTTGCAATGTGGATATCCATAATGCCCCCTCATTTGAAAAGAAATAATTCTTCCATAATGGAACAAGAATAAAGCCCATCAACATATGTACTGTCAGCATTATCAGCTGACAAATGTGTGCATACCGCGATTTTTTATCCAGATACTGCAACAATAAACCTGCTTTTTTGTTACCTTCCTTCGAAAGCTTCTCCACAGATGCTTCGTTTAAATTCTGCATAGCTGCAAGAAATCCAAACACAATTGCATCCATCACCAGCAATACAATCATAATAATCATCCCTGTAGTGGGACTGCCACCATCATCCATAAGTAAACTCCTTTGTTAAAAATTATAAAGCATTTGAAATCATACCATTTCATAGTGAAATAGTCAAGGGTACTACTTACCATGTAGTATTCTTATGTAAGTAGCTCTAAGCTGATTTCAAGTGCTTTATCTACCTTTCCGAGTATCTGATTGTCTAAATGACACACCTTATCCTTTAGACGTTTTTTATCAATTGTCCTAAGTTGTTCTAATAGAACAACCGAATCCTTCATTAAATCATATTTTTCACAGTCTAACTCCACATGAGTAGGCAATTTTGCCTTATTCATCTGTGACGTAATCGCTGCACAGATAACAGTGGGACTATGTCTGTTTCCTACATCATTTTGAATAATGAGTACCGGTCGTACCCCACCCTGTTCTGAACCTACCACAGGTCTTAAGTCTGCGTAAAATATATCACCTCGTCTAATAATCATACCTATACACTCCATAATCAAGCATTTTATTTTCCTGTTTACGGATAGTATTTCCAATTTTAACGGGTGTATTCTGAATTATTCCGAAAAATAATCTTTCTCACTGATTACTTTTCCATTCCGCAAAAACATTCTTGGAACACGTTTTCCCAAGTCACAGACAAATTCATAATTAAATCGTCCGGAAACATCACCTAATTCCTCGAATGTGAGGGTATAATCACCGTCAGTTCCTGCTAATGTAACCTCATCTCCAATTTTCACATCCGGAATCTCTGTTACATCCACCATGAATTGATCCATGCATACCCTGCCGCAAATCGGTGCCATCTTTCCATGAATTAAAACCTTTCCTTTGCCGGAAAGTCCGCGGCAATAGCCATCTCCATACCCCACAGGGATAGTTGCAATAATACGTTCTTCTTTTGTTACATAAGTTCCACCATAACTAATTTCGCGTCCGGCTTCTAAAGTCTTCACATATGCCACATGGGATTTTAATGTCATTACCGGCTTTAAATCAATACTGTTCTTATCTACTTCATTAGATGGCCAAAGGCCATACATAATAATTCCGGCACGAACAATATCCATATACGCTTCCGGAATTTCTGCAATTCCTGCGCTGTTTGCACAATGCTTTATCGGAATCTTAACGCCTCTTTTTTCTAACATCAAAAGCATATCTTTAAAAAGTGCAATCTGCTTATAAGTTGGTGTCTTTTCCAGTTCATCTGCTTTCGCAAAATGTGTAAAAATTCCTTCTACAATAATATGCGGCAGTCTGCTGATTTGTTCCATTTCATCGGCTGCTTCCTCGGTCACCTGATAACCGATTCTGCTCATGCCGGTATCTACGGCGAAATGAATTTTACAACTTTTCCCTGCTTTTGCAGCAGTTTCTGATAATGTCTGGGCCATTTCAAGGGTAAATACTGTCGGTTGAATATCCGCATTAATCACGGCCTCATAATGCTCAGGGAAAATATATCCCAGAATAAGAATCGGCTTTTTCATTCCATTTCTTCTTAAAATGATACCTTCCTCAACCGTTGCTACCGCATATCCATAGATATATTCTACTGTCTCTAATTCTCTTGCAATTTCCACTGCACCATGACCGTAACCATCAGTCTTAATAACCGCCATGATTTTCGTATCCGGTTTTATTTTTTTGTGCATGGAATCCAGATTGTACAAAAGTGCATCTAAATCAATATATGCACATACCCTGCTATGCTTATTCATTCTTCATTCTCTTTTCTATTTCAAATTACACTTATTCGTTACATACAAAAATCATATCATATATTTTTCTCTACTTCAACGTGTCCCCTTTACCATAGCCATCACTTCCCGCAGACCGTCAATGATGTCCGATGCCATAAGTCCTGCTGTTCCTGTGTGCAATACAGCTGCATCTCCTGAAAGGCCGTGAAGATAAACTGCAAGAGGTGCTGCTTCTTCGCCACGCATCCCCTGCGCCATAAGCCCAGCTAAAATCCCTGCAAGAACATCACCGCTTCCTGCCGTTGCCATTCCATTATTTCCGGAAAGATTTAAGTAAGTCTGCCCATATGGGACACTTGTCACTGTATGTTCATCCTTCAACACGCAAATTACATTGTACTGTCTGGCAAATTCCTCAGCAGCATCAATTAATTTTGTCTGAAGATACGAAACCGTATCTCCTGTCATACGGCTCATTTCTCCTAAATGAGGTGTTAAAACCATTTCTGTATGTGGTTTTAGTAAAACCGAAACATCTCTGGCAATTATATTCAATGCATCCGCGTCAAAAACAACCGGTACAGAGGAATTACGGATTACATTTTTTACTATGGATGCAGCAACATCACTTGTTCCAATTCCCGGACCACATAAAATAACATCTGCCCAGTTAATGGCATCCGTTAATTCCTGCACGTCAATTTTCTTAGTGTTATAAGTAGTCAGAATCGCTTCCGGCAGCGCAGTCTGAATAATCGTACGGTTCTCTTCCGGGGTAAATACACGTACCAGCCCAGTTCCGGATGCATACGCACTTTTCGCTGAAAAAAGCGCTGCACCTGCCATGTTTGTACTACCTGCAATTACAAGCAGCTTTCCAAAGGTACCTTTATTTGAATGAGATGGACGCTTTGGCAGCCTGCATAAATCTGTTTTCTCATAAGCTGCCACCGCCGGCTTTCTTTCTAAAAAACTACGCTCATTAATTCCAATTTCTGCAGTCACAACTTCTCCGACATACTCATTTCCCGGCCAAAGATGCATCCCGGCTTTTTCAAATGCAAATGTGACGGTAAGGTCTGCAGCAAAAGCAACACCAAGTACACTGCCATTATCCGCCGATACACCGGACGGAATATCAATTGCAGCTTTATATGCAGCAATTTCATTCATCTGTTGTATTAACTGCTTATAGTTCCCTTCAATAGCTCTGGTAAGTCCCACACCAAATACTGCATCAATTACAAGCTCATACGTTTTCTCTGTTGGAATCTCTTCAAAAACTTCGAAATTATATGCTTTTAAAATATCCTGCTGTTTCTTATTCTGTTCCGTTGCTTTTTTTCTATCACCAAAAAGAACAATATCTGCCGAAATCCCTTCCAGTTTTAACATACGTCCAACTGCCAGTCCGTCACCACCATTATTTCCCGTACCACAGACAACTAATACCTGTTTTCCCTCACACGAAAAATGCTTTTTCAACTCCTGTACAAACGCCACGGCTGCGCGTTCCATCAGTAATAAAGAAGGAATCTTAAAAACTTCAGTTGTATTCGTATCATATTGTTTCATTTCACGACTATTTACTAAATATTTCATTGTGAAAAAACCACACCTTTCCCAGACATTTGCAACTTTGAAATATCTTTTTCGTAAGTTTTATATCTATATTCCGTACAAATTAGGGACATATCCCTCCCGAAACAGGACACTTTTTGTACTACACGCTCCCATTTCGAAAAAAAGACACATCCCTATGTTTTAAGAATTCTTTTTTTCATTTCTTACTATGTTGTAGGAAAGCTGCATTAAACTGTCTGATAAATGAACATTTTCTACAACAACATCTTTGTCGATTAAATCTAAATCTACATGTGCAAAATTCCAGATTGCATGGATACCTAAATCAACAAGACGATTGGCAATTGCGTCTGCTTTTGACTTTGGCATTGTTAATGCTGCAATATCCACCTGATTGTTTTTGCAATATTCTTCTAACTCCTCGAGCATATAAACGCGAATTCCTCTCACAGAAATTCCATTCATTGAAGGATTCACATCAAATAATGCCGTGATTTTAAATCCAAGCTTTTCAAACTTTACATAGTTTGCCAGTGCCTGACCTAAATTACCTGCACCAATCACAATAATATTATGTTGTTTATTTAAACCAAGAATCTTTCCGATTTCTTCATATAAATATTTTACATTATATCCATAGCCCTGCTGTCCAAAACCACCAAAATTATTCAAATCCTGGCGAATCTGTGATGCCGTTACATTCATTCTTCTACTGAGCTCGTTTGAAGAAATACGTTCTACTCCATCATCAATAAGCTCTCCTAAGTATCTGTAATACCGAGGCATTCTACGAATTACAGCCTGGGAAATCTCTTTTTCTTCCATCATTTTAGTCCACCTTTTCCCTTTTCTGCCAGCTACTAAACATTATTCATTATAGTGATTTCGAAATCATATGTCAATGTGTGAAATTTTTAACTATCTAGTTCTAAGGACAATTCTTCCCAACTTTCATAACAAGTTTCAAGTTCTTGCCGATATTCATTCTGTTTTGCAGTTAATTCTCCTAATTTTGCAGAATTAACTGCGTTTTCCGGTTTTGCACATTCCTCATCAATATCCTCAATTAAAGCCTCTAACTCAGAGATACGCTCTTCTGTCTTCTTTAACGAATTTTCAAGCTTACGAATGCGTGCCTGCTCTGCTTTCTGCGTCTGCCAATCCATCTTCTGCTCAGATTGCTTTGCTGCTTCGTTTACAGCCTGTATCTCCGGTTTTTTAACATATACCTGATTCATATGCTCGCGTTTTTCCAGATAGTAATCGTAATCGCCAATATAATTAAGAACTGTTTCACCTGTCAGTTCTAAAATACGCGTTGCTGTCTGATTAATAAAATAACGGTCATGGGAAACGAAAAATACGGTTCCTGTGTAGCTTTTTAACGCTTCCTCTAAAATTTCCTTCGATGTTATATCTAAATGGTTAGTCGGTTCATCAAGAATCAAAAAGTTTGCATCAGATAACATCAGTTTTGCCAATGAAACACGTCCTCTTTCGCCACCACTTAAATCACCAATTCGTTTAAACACATCATCATCCGTAAACAAAAATGCCGCCAGTACATTTCGAACTTTTGTATTATTTAAATCAGGATATGCATCTGCTATTTCATCGAAAATCGTCTTTTCCATATGCAAAAGCTGATGCTCCTGATCGTAATATCCAATGTGTACATTACTGCCTAGCGTGACTGTTCCTGCGTCCGGCGCAATTAATTCATTAATGATTTTTAATATTGTTGTTTTTCCTGTTCCATTATTGCCAATTAACGCAACGCGTTCCCCGCGCTTGATTTCAAAATCTATATCAGAAAAAAGCTTTAACGAATCAAAAGACTTAGCAAGCTTTTCTACTTTTAACACATCATTTCCACTGACCACATTTGGCTCTAACACGATTTTAATATCAGTATTGTCATCTACCGGTTTTTCCATTCGCTCTATTTTATCAAGCATTTTTTCGCGGCTTTCCGCACGCTTAATAGATTTTTCTCGGTTAAAGGATTTTAATTTTGCAATAACCTCTTCTTGATGCTTTATTTCACGTTGCTGGTTATAATACTGCTTAATTAACGCTTCACGAACCTGTGCTTTTTTCTTTGAAAAATCCGAATAATTTCCCTGATACACATAGCTTTTGTGCTGAAAAATTTCAACAACCTTACTTACTACTCTGTCAAGGAAATAACGATCATGGGATACAATCAAAACTGCTCCCTTATAGTTCATCAAACAACCCTCCAGCCAGCGAATTGATTCTATGTCCAAATGGTTGGTCGGCTCATCTAAAAGCAACACATCCGGCTTTGTAACAAGCAGCTTACATAAAGAAACTCTGGTTTTCTGACCACCGGAAAGTTCTTCCATTTTTTTATCAAAATCCTCTTCCGTAAATCCAAGGCCCTTGATAATACCGGTTACTTCACTACGGTATGCATAACCATTTTTCTGCTCAAAATCATGGCTTAATTTATGATAAGAATCTAATAAGTGCTCCAATTCTGTTCCTGACAGTTGATTCATCTGTGTTTCCATCTGACGGATTTTCTCTTCCATCTCAATGATTTCACGTTTCGAATCAAGCACTTCCTCATAAATCGTTTTATGCCCGGAAATATCCTGATACTGGGCAAGATAACCTAGAGTTTTATCTTTTGCAAGCACCACTTCTCCGGTATCTGCGCTTTCTTCCTGCATAATTATTTTAAGCAGCGTAGATTTGCCGGCACCATTGATGCCGACAACCGCTGCTTTTTCATTCTCTTCAATATGAAAACTTACTTCTTTTAAAATTTCGTCAGTCCCGAATGACTTTGAGATATTCTGACAAGATAAAATCATAACTACTTCTCTGCAAATGCAGTCCTTCCTAAATTCAAACTATAAATTCCCTGCATTCTCAAGTTTGCAAATATAATTATTTGCAAACTTGTAAAGACATCTTTGCACGACGCTTTTTTTCTCTATAGGAAATACCTTGTTACATTAATGTTTGCAGGCGAGATTCTTTTTATAAAGATGCCTCTAAGGTCTCTCTGATTGCTTTTATAAAACCTTCACTGCTTAATACAGTTGGATTTTCGATTGTGGTAATTAACGCAAGGTCTTTTGTCATTTTACCATCTTCAATTGTCTTTACACAAGCCTTTTCTAATTTATCAGCAAAATTCTGTAATTCTGCGTTATTGTCAAGCTCACCACGTTTCTTTAATGCACCTGTCCAGGCAAAAATTGTTGCTACAGAATTTGTAGATGTTTCTTCACCTTTTAAGTGTTTATAGTAATGACGCTGTACAGTTCCGTGAGCAGCTTCATACTCATAGTATCCATCCGGAGAAACTAATACAGAAGTCATCATTGCAAGTGAACCGAATGCAGATGAAACCATATCACTCATAACATCTCCATCATAGTTTTTACAAGCCCAGATATAACCACCCTCAGACTTCATAACACGGGCTACTGCATCATCTATTAATGTATAGAAATATTCGATGCCTGCAGCTTCAAATTTTTCTTTGTATTCTGCATCAAAAATTTCCTGAAAAATATCCTTAAATGTATGGTCATATTTCTTAGAAATTGTATCTTTTGTTGCAAACCATAAATCCTGTTTTGTATCTAGAGCATAGTTAAAACAGCTCTTTGCAAAACTTTCAATAGAACCGTTTAAGTTATGTTGTCCCTGAATGACACCTGCACCTGTAAAGTTGTGGATTAACTCTCTTGTTTCTGTTCCATCTTCAGCTGTGTAAACCAATTCACATTTTCCGGCAGCCGGAATTTTCATTTCTGTTGCTTTGTATACATCACCATATGCATGTCTTGCAATTGTGATTGGTTTTTTCCAGGTTTTAACGTTTGGTTCAATTCCTTTTACAATGATTGGCGCACGGAATACTGTTCCGTCTAACATCGCACGAATTGTTCCATTTGGGCTTTTCCACATTTCTTTTAAATTGTATTCTGTCATTCTTGCTGCGTTTGGCGTGATTGTTGCACATTTTACAGCAACACCATATTTTTTTGTTGCATTGGCAGAATCAACAGTTACCTGGTCGTTTGTTTCATTTCTGTATTCCAGACCCAAATCGTAATACTCTGTATTTAATTCGATAAAAGGATTTAATAATTCATCTTTAATCATTTTCCAGAGGATTCTTGTCATTTCATCTCCATCCATCTCTACTAATGGTGTTGTCATTTTGATTTTTTCCATTGCTGTTCTCCTTTACCCTTATCATTGTTCTAATAATTTGTCCCATCCATAACGGTCCATATTTTTCATTGTATTCTTTATGTGCTCTGTTGCAAGCTTTTCTGCCATTTTTACGTCATGATTTTTTAAAGCTTCAACAATTTTACGATGCTCATCATTTGACTCAGAAGCTCTCTCTGATACAGCAAGCGTAACTCTTCTTACACGCTGCACATAATGATGAAAATCAGATAATACATGGCGAAGCTCCTTACTCTCAGAAGCCGCATAAATAATTTCATGAAACTTATTATCTAATTCCACTACCTGCTCCGAATTTCCTTTTGCACCGTGAAAATCCGACAAAAAGATATTTTCTTCTAACTCGTCCAGTTGCTCTTTCGTAATATTAGCAGCAGCCCATTTTGCACATAACCCTTCTAATCTGCAGCGAATTTCATAAATATCTTTGATATCCTTTTGCGAAATTCCCACAACATATGCGCCTTTATTTGGAATAATTGTGACTAATCCCTCTAATTCCAACTGGCGCAGCGCCTCACGTACCGGCGTACGGCTGACACCTAACTCTTCCCCAATTGTCTTTTCTTTTAATTCCTCGTCTTTTGCGTATTTACCCAAAAGAATATTTTCACGAATGGTATGAAATACTCTGGAACTTAAGGAATAATTATCATCACCCATATTTTACCTCTCCAAATTGTCGATTTTCAGTTTTTTACAGCACTTATCAATTTCTTCTACAAGTTCCGCATCTGTTAAAACAGTTACTCGTCCGTCTTCATACTGTTTATCTACCCATTCTTTTACCATTTTTACAAGTTCTGTATTTTTATCTACCCATTTTTCTTTTGGCAGATGATAATAAGAGTTAATCCAGTGTGCAATTCCTGCCAAACCTGAGGTATTAGAAACAGATACAAGCGGCGGACGATTTAAGAATTTTCCTGTATCAAAAATATTATAGATTTCCTCATTCTTTAATAATCCATCTGCATGGATTCCGGCTCTTGTAACATTGAAATTGCTTCCGACAAATGGTGTTCTGCTCGGCTGTACATAACCTAATTCTTTTTCAAAATATTCTGCAAGCTCAGTAATCACAGTGGTATCCATTCCATCTAAAGTTCCCTTAAGCTGTGCATATTCAAATACCATTGCTTCTAATGGTGTATTTCCGGTTCTCTCTCCGATTCCAAATAAAGAACAGTTCACACCACTAGCGCCATAAAGCCATGCTGTTGTAGAGTTATTTACTGCTTTATAGAAATCGTTATGACCATGCCATTCAATTAATTCAGAAGGTACCCCTGCATGTGTTGTTAAACCATAAATGATACCAGGTACACTTCTTGGAATCACTGCTCCGGGGAAGTTGACACCATAACCCATAGTATCACAGGCACGAATCTTAATTGGAATTTTGTATTCATCCATTAGTTTCATTAATTCTAAACAGAAAGGAATTACAAATCCATAAATGTCAGAACGTGTAATATCTTCCAAATGACATCTTGGGCTAATACCAGTCTCTAAGCATTCACGAATTACGCTTAAATAAAGGTTCATTACTTCACGTCTTGTCATTTTCATTTTGTAGAAAATGTGATAATCAGAACAGCTTACGAGAATTCCTGTTTCTCGAAGTCCGATATCCTTTACCAACTGAAAGTCCTGCTTGCTTGCACGAATCCAGCTGGTAACTTCCGGAAACTTATAACCGCGTTCTAAACATTTATAAACGGCATCACGATCTTTTTTGCTGTATAAAAAGAACTCACTCTGACGTACCAACCCCTTTGGCCCGCCTAACTTATGTAGATAATCATAAATTGTCACAATCTGCTCGGTTGTGTATGGAGCTCTTGACTGCTGACCATCACGGAATGTAGTATCTGTAATCCATATATTTTCCGGCATATTGTGTGGAACAATTCTATCATTAAATGCAATCTTAGGAATTTCATCATAAGGAAACAGATCATGGAACACATTCGGCTGCTCCACATCTGCAAGCTGATAGAAATGTTCTTCTAGCTGTAACAAATTTGTTTTCTGATTCATTATGACTTCACTCATAACCGTTCTCCTTTATTGTATGAATATTAATTCATTGATATTGAATATTTTCTCTTGCATAATTGTATACAATTATACTTTTTATTTATTTTGTCATGCATCAAGCTATTTGTCAATGAATAATATTTTATATTAGTTATGAAATGAAGTTATACTATTTTTGATTATTATTTTTCTACTGCAATATTTACAAGATACTTATGATCTTTTTCCATCGAAACCTCTTTGTATGAAAAAATATTCACAAAATGATCTGTTGCAGCTATAACATGTTTGCGATAAGCTTCATCCGTTTCTGCAAAAAGAATATCTCCTGTACCATCCATACTTTTTGCATAATCACATTCAAAACGAACAATATAATACTTTTCTGCTTCTTCTATTAATACTCTAATATCATATTTGGGCAGAAGTATTTTTACAGTATAGCTTAAAATCTGTAACATATAAGTAATCTCATTCATTTTTTTCGGCTGGATTTCAAACTCGCCTCTTTTATATAAATGAAAGTTTATTTCTTCTGCTTCTGAATGGAACTGTTCTAACAACGTATTTCTGCAAAACGCATAACTGCCTTGCGACTGAATCAGGGTATTCACGTAAGTATCCAGTAACATACGATACCAGAAAGTCATCTTTTCCTTTGTTTCAAAAGAAACCTTAGTTTCTTCTATGTTTACTTTTATCAGATTTGAAATCACTTCCAATGCATCATCGTAGATTACACTGTTTTCAAGATAATGATTTTCCATACGTGTATAATCTTCATTTGTACGGAAAAAACTGTCATCAAAGGCTTTTTCCTCTGCTCTCAGGCGGTCTTTTAATTTTTTATATTCTAACGCAGCCATAATCGGTTCTACAACGTCATCCACAACATGAAATGGGGAAATAATCAGCTTTTGCACCTTACATTCATTCATAAAGGAAACAGTCTCCGTTACTTTATTTGCCTCTGTAATCGCAACATGAACGGTGTCTGGAGAAATCATATTCGCCAAGGAAAGCAATTCGTTTCCACTCATAATTGGCATATTGATTTCACAGACAAGTACATCTACTTCTCTACTGCCAAGCAACTCCACCGCCTTATCAGGTGTTTCTACAACCTGATAATCGAATTCGCATTCTTCTGTTGCAAGTAAATCGTTTATTTTTTCAAATACCAATTCATTCGGTTCAACAATCAATACAAAGCCCATGTTTTCTTCCTCCCGCATTCTTTTGTTTCTATCGTTTGCCGCTTAACCCCTCTTCTAATCTAGTACTTTTATCATACCAAATATTTTTTTATATAACAATATTTTAAATTTTTGTAACACCTTTTTTTCAATCTCATATTATACAGTGTAAATAAAATTTTTGGAGGATTACAAAATGAGTGATTTAGCTGCAACAAACTGTGGTGGAGGTTGTTCTTGTGGAGATGGATGTGGTTCAATTATTTGGATCATCATCTTATTAAGCTGCTTCTGCGGTAATGGTAACAGTTCCATCTTCGGACGCAACAATGATTGCGAAGATAACAACTGCATGTGGATTATCTTGTTACTGCTTTTCTGTGGCTGTGGCCATAACAACGGAATCTGCTGCTAATAACAGTAGAAAAACTTCTCCTTTAGACAAAAAGAGCGGGTCTACCGCTCTTTTTTGTCTTTCTTGGAATTTCTTTCCTGCATCAGTTTTTTGTAAACCTCACACTCTTTCGGAACTTTTCTTTTTTTTACACATTCTTCATCTATTTCATATACACTATTTTCATCAATAATTAACATATTTCTTTCTCCCTTCCCTTTAACATATGCGTCCAATATAATTTTGAACCAATGTACACTTCGCATATTCTTTTCACACCCCTCATAGAATAAAAGAAAAAGGCTTATTATGGATCAGGATATAGCATTAACAACCTTCGACCAAATCACCCAGACAAAAGAAATTCAAATGTTAAAAACAATTGTTCCTTATATGAAAAATGAACAAAAAAAACAATTTGCCATATTAATAAAGTATCTGGAATTACAAAACACAGCAAGGATATTTGCAAAGGAGGACCAGTTTGTATCTATGTGTTCTCTACCTGAGGAAGAAAATAACACAATTGCCATGTTAAATGAACTGCGCAAATTTTGTTCACCAAAGGAGACCGAAACTCTTGATACACTTACAAATTTGTTATCTGTTTTAGAAACTTATGATTCTTATTGTTCAACAACGGGAGGTATTTAATGGATTTTAATATGTTTCAGAATAATCCGGCATTTGCTAATCTGACACCGGAAAAACTAAATTTTTTATCAAACTTTGCAGCATCAAGTAAGCCAACTGATATGCGTTCAATGCTGCCTTTTTTAATGAGTACTTTAAACAATGCCAAAAAAGAAAATATCCAGTTCTCCGAGACAGAAACAGAACTGTTAATCCATGTTCTAAAAATGAATCTGTCACCGGAAGAAAACGAACGGGTAGATAAAATGATGGCGCTTATGAAAGAAAGAAGGAGTGGTAAATAACCACTCCTTTTTTATGTTATAAGAAATTGCTCGTACGTGGTGTACGTTAGACGAAAACGCAAAGCGTTTTCGGAAGCGTCGCACGGCGACGATTTGATAACTACCAAATAGAAGCAACATCTACTTCTAATAACTTATCAATCGGTGCTGTACTCTTTCCATTTCCGTCTGTCCCTTCGAAATATTTCTCGCTTGCTGATTCAAACAAGACATAAACATTTCCATTTTCAATCGCAATTTCCTCAGAACAAGGCGGCATTTCAATTTTAACAGTCGGTTCACCCGGTTTTTTTGTCATTGTCAAAAGGGACGAATAACTTTTCAGATAAGATGACTTACTCCTTCCAAGGGAAGTACTTAAATAAACAGAACCATCTTCATCAAATGCAACTCCCTGCACACGACAAGGAATATTGTAGGAACCTAATGCAACAAGCTTATCAGTCTTGTTATCATATGTGTATGACAACATCCTAGAATCAAAGAACTTTGAATACGATGCTACCCACAATCTTCCGCCATACCATGTGATGCAGGATGGCTTATTTTTGAGCGAATACTCTACTGAAATGCCGGATGCATCCACACAGTTTCCTACGGTATTCTCCGTCAAAAGCTGTATATACTCATAAGAAATCCGTTCTAAGGTATTAGAATTTGAATGACAAATCCAAACATTTTCACCATCAAAAGCTATTCCACCAAGATGACTTTCTTTTTTCATTTCAAGCGTTAATAAAAATTCACCTGTCCTGCGGTCAAATATCATTAATGACCCTGGCAGATGTTTTGCTTCTGCATATGCTGTCATTAAGATATAATCCGGTGTAAAGCACAATCCCTGCATACACTGTGACTCACTGGTAATTGCATTATTAAGATAATCTTCCACTCTCGTAGAAGGCATCCCCGGTATCTCTACATCATCCACAAATGTATATTCACATTCCTTTAATTCCTTTTGATTCTGATTTACCAGATTCCTAGTCTGGTAAGAATACATCTCTACATTATAGTAATTATCAATTTTATTAGTCCATTTTGCAAAAAGAACCATGTTTGAGGCATTCTCATCATTTATCTCTGTTATTTTATTCTGATAGGAACTGTCAGTGTACCATCCGGCGAAATTATAACCTGCTCTCATTGGCACACCAAGAACTACCGGCAATTCATCCTTTTGTATAATTTCTTGATTACTCTCATGATTTACTCCGCCATTCAACGCATATTTCACATGTATTGTATCTGACTCTTCCTGCGCAGGAAGCACTTCTGTCATTGCAAGACCCAAATGGGCACTATTTGTAATCCAGTCTTCTCCTATGCTATGCGCACGTGTAATCTGTGGATCATTTACAAGAAAAATAAAAACATATAAAATTGCCAGTAATTCTTTTCTAATCCTCAAACGTCACACTTCCTTACTCTTCAAGATTTTCCAGCTTGTTAGCTCTGCTTTCAATCTCCTTTTCCTGAACATCTGAAGGTGCCTGCTCATATCTGGCAAACTCATAGGAATATGTACCGTTTCCTCCTGTCATGGATCTTAAATCAGTGTTGTAACCAAATAATTCCATATATGGAATATCTGCTACGATTTCCTGATAGCCATTATCTGTTGGATTCATACCAAGTACTCTTCCGCGACGTTTATTCAAGTCGCCCATAATGTCACCTGTATATTTGTCAGGAACAAGAACTTTTAAGGATGCAATTGGCTCTAATAAAATCGGAGAAGCATCCATAAAGCCTTTTTTGAAAGCCTGTCTTGCAGCTGTTTTAAATGCCATTTCTGAAGAGTCCACCGGATGATAAGAGCCATCATATAAAACAGCTTTTACACCAACAACCGGATATGCTGCCATTGGTCCGCTGGTGCAGGATTCCTGAATTCCCTTTTCTACTGCCGGGAAATAATTCTTTGGAACCGCACCGCCTACAACTGTCTGTTCAAATACATAAGAATTCTCCGTGTCGCCGGATGGCTCAAATGTCATCTTAACATGACCGTACTGACCATGTCCGCCGGACTGCTTTTTGTATTTGTATTCCACATCTGCTTTTTTACGGATTGTTTCGCGGAACGCAATTTTGGGTCTCTTCAGTTCAATGTCTACTTTATATCTGTTTAATAATTTACTTACGGTTACCTCTAAATGCTGATCTCCCATTCCATATAAAAGTGTCTGGGTATTTTCACTATCATTGACTACACGCAGTGTCATATCTTCTGCTGTAAGTTTTGCAAGTGCCTGTGAAATTTTATCCTCATCACCTTTATTTTTTGCTTTGTATCTCATGTAAGTATATGGTGTGGAGATTGAGGTGCGAATATACAAAATCGGATTGGCTTTTGTTGACAGGGAATCGGTGGTAGCTGTTGCTGTCAATTTTGCAAGTGCTCCGATATCGCCTGCATGTAACTCTTTTACTTCTTCAGGTTTATTACCTGTAAGAACGTAAAGCTTACCGATTTTTTCTTCTACATCTTTGTGATGATTAAATAATATATCATCTGTTTTTAACACACCGGAATTAACCTTTATTAAGGAATATTTTCCAATAAATGGATCTACGATTGTTTTAAAGACATATGCTGACTTTGGTTTTGAAAAATCATAATCTGCCTGATATACTTCATTTGTTTTTGCATTAATTCCTGCACAATTACGTTTCTCAGGACTTGGAAGATATTTCACAATATCAACTAAAAGTGTATAAACACCTCTTGCAAGTATGTTAGAGCCCATTAAAACAGGAACAATACTACCTTCTGCAACATTTACGCGCAGGGCCTGTCGAATCTCATCTTCTGAAAATTCTTCGCCGTTGAAATAGCGATCCATAAATTCTTCGCTTGTCTCTGCAACAGCTTCCATTAATGCTTCTCTGCAAAGTTCAAGATTCTCTTTGGAATAATCCGGTACATCAAATTTCTCAACTGTTCCATCCTCTTTCCAGCGTTTTGCTCTCTGCTGTAATACGTTAACGTATCCAACAAACTGTCCATTCTCTCTGACCGGCAGGTGGAAAGGTGCAATTTTCTTTCCGTAAAGTTCCTGTAAATCTGCAACAACCTGACGATAACTTGCTTCGTCAATGTCCATATCTGTTACAAATACCATTCTAGGCAATTTATAGCGTTCACAGATTTCCCATGCTTTTTTTGTTCCGACTTCAATCCCCGCTTTGCCGGACACAACAATAATCGCAGCGTCAGCAACACTGACTGCTTCTTCTACTTCTCCTACGAAATCAAAATAACCTGGAGTGTCAAGAACATTGATCTTAGTATCGTCCCAAATAATAGGAACAACAGATGTGTTAATAGAAAAGAGACGTTTTATTTCTTCCTTGTCATAATCACTGATGGTATTACCGTCAGCCACCTTTCCCATTCGAGTGGTCTGGCCGGCGAGATACGCCATCGCCTCTACCAGACTGGTCTTTCCACATCCTCCATGACCTAAAAGGACTACGTTGCGAATTTTGTCAGTTGTATAAACGTTCATAGCAAATCCTCCCATACGAGTTATTTTAAATGATAGTAATATTTTACTAAATCTGAACGTATTTTACAACTTATTTATTCACTTTTACTAATTTTTTATTATAATATCATCTTTTTGTTTATATATTATGTATCGTTTTTAAACTTTTTATATCTCTTTCTTCTTAATATTTACACAATATTAACATTTTGGACATACTTTTACTTTTATGACATCTTTTCCAAGAATCACCTCAAACGCTTTTTCACGTTAAAGTGTTGACTTTTTTATGGAAACTGACTAAAATGATAAAGTATGTACATATAAACGGAGGACTTTTATTATGTCATTTCAGAAAATAGGTTTTATCGGTTTGGGATTAATTGGAGGTTCGATTGCCAAACGCCTTAGAACATTACATCCAGACCTTACTATAATTGCAACTGCAGGTCATCTTTCTACCATCGAAAATGCTTATCGTCAGAATTTAATTTCAAATCAGACGCTTTGTGAGATTTCAGATTTTTTTGACTGTGATTACATTTTTCTTTGTACACCGGTACAAAAAAATATTGAATATTTAAAACAGCTAAAAGGAAATATTAAAGAGGGCTGCATTATCACAGATGTTGGAAGTGTCAAAACAGATATTCATAAAGAAGTCATTGCTCTCGGACTAGAGAGCTGTTTTATTGGTGGACATCCTATGGCCGGCTCTGAGAAAACCGGTCTTGATAACGCCAATGAGTATCTTTTGGAAAATGCATATTACATCATTACTCCTACTGCCTGCTCGAATCAACAAAAAATCGAAGAATTACGAGAGCTTGTTATATCTCTTGGTGCAATTCCATTGATTTTAGATTATGAAGCTCATGATTACGCAACGGCTGCCATTAGTCACTTGCCGCATATTATTGCATACAGCCTTGTAAATCTGGTAAAGGATTCTGACGACGAAAATGAAACCATGAAAACAATTGCAGCAGGCGGATTTAAGGATTTAACGCGCATTGCATCCTCTTCACCTATTATGTGGCAGAACATCTGTTGCTCAAACAAAGAACAGATTTTAAAATTAATCGATGCTTATATTAATGCTTTAAACAAAACAAAATCTGATATTGAAGCAGACAATGCAAAGGCTCTCCTGACAGATTTTGAATCTGCTAAAGATTACCGTGATTCTATTGCAATTACAAATAAAGGTGTCATGAAAGAGGTATATGAATTATACATAGACCTACTTGATGAAGCCGGCGGCATTGCTACCGTTGCAACCCTTCTTGCAAGCAATAATTTAAGTATTAAAAATATTGGCATTATTAATAACCGTGAATTTGATGATGGGGTTTTACGACTTGAAATGTATAGCAAAGAAGCCTTGGATGCGGCAATTACTCTTTTACGCAGACATCATTATACACTTTATGAAAGATAAAAAAGCGTCGCCGCGCGACGCTTCTGAAAACGCTTTGCGTTTTCATCTGACGTACACTACGTATGAGCACCTTCTTATAACATAAAAGAGCGTCGCCGCGCGACGCTTCTGAAAACGCTTTGCGTTTTCATCTGACGTACACTACGTATGAGCACTTTCTTATAA
>X314_Red_Deer__coassemble_54_pt1 | contig 22231 bp, 25 predicted proteins | sample X314_Red_Deer__metabat2_high_PE_002 | metagenome-assembled genome bin X314_Red_Deer
AACTAGAAATGCTGGATGCGTATTTTGAAGAAAAGGCAAATTCATCTTCTGAGGAAGGTGAAGAAGAAATAAAGGATGTAAAAGAAGCATTTCAGGAAGAAGCTCTGGCTGAATCTGAAAAGATGGCAGAAGAAATTGCAGGATTGGTCGCTCAGTATGGAATACAGGACCAGGTGGAAGTAGATTTCAATGCAGAATATGTTATTTTAAATATGAATGGTACGTTCCTTTTTGACTCGGCTAAAGCTGAGATGAAAACTGAAGCTTATCCGTTGATTGATAAGGTTGGGAAGATTTTAGTGAGATATGATAAAAATATTATTGAAGTTGAGGGTCATACAGATAATGTGCCAATGACTTCGAAAGCGTTTCGTGATAATAACGAATTGTCTATGCAGCGAGCTTTGACAGTTGCGGATTATTTACGGCAAACGACGACAATTAATCCTGCATATCTTAAATCTTCTGGCCGTGGTGAGTATGTTCCAATTGCGGATAACTCTACTGCGGAAGGACGTGCTAGGAATCGACGAGTAGAAATTAAAATTTATAATTCCTATTATTCAGAAATAAATTAGCGGAAAGGAAAAGACTATGAAAAAGAATTTGATGTCTGTAATCATTTTAGCGTTAGTTTTAGTGAATCTTGTGCTGACAGCAGTGTTAGTGTTTACTATTGTTCCTCAGACGCAGAAGTCAAACAAGTTGATCGATCAGGTATGCAATGCTATTAATCTTGAGTTAGAAAGTGCAGATGCTGGTGAGCTTGCGGTTCCGATTGAGGATATCGAGGTATATAATATTGCGGATAAGTTTACTGTTAATTTAAAAGCAAATGGTGATGGAAAAGACCATGTTGCGTATTTCTCTGTAGGATTTTCTTTAAATACCAAGAGTGAAGGCTATGAGAATATTAAAGTAGAGGGAATTACAGCAAAAGAAACATTGATTAAAGATAAGATTTATGTTATTGTTCAGCAGTATACTTTAGATGAGTTTAGAGATGATAACAATGCCGTAAAAGATGAGATTCTTGAAGCGATGCAGGATATGTTTGGTTCAGATTTTGTTGTGGGTGTAAGTTTTTCTGGTGTACAGACACAGTAAAAATAAAAATGTGTTAGGTGGTGAGAGAGAATGGGTGAAGTCTTATCTCAAAATGAAATAGACAGTTTGCTTCAGGCGTTAAGCACCGGCGAACTGGACGTTGACGAGATGAAGGACAAAGATGAAAAGCAGGTTAAAAATTATGATTTTACCCGTCCTGCAAAGTTTTCAAAAGAGCATTTGCGTACACTGGAAATGATCTTTGAGAATTATGGAAGGCTTCTGCAGACAAATCTGCCGGTTTATTTACGAAAAGCTGTGCAGGTTGAAGTGATGAATTCGGAAGCGGTTACATATTCAGAGTTTTCGAATGCGTTATCAAATCCGGTTTTGATAGGACTTGTGAATGTGTCTCCTTTAAAGGGTACAATCATGCTTGAAATTGCAGAAAATTTGGGGTATGCAATTGTCGACCGCATGCTTGGTGGAATGGGAGCACCATTAGAAAAAAGCAGGGAGTTTTCGGAAATTGAACTTTTGATTTTAGAGCGTATTTTCAATGTGTGTGTAGACCTTTTAAGAGAACCATGGTCAAATGTATGTGAGATTAGTCCGAGATTAGAGCGAATTGAGACAAACTCTCAATATGTTCAGGTAATTTCTCCGACAGAGATGATTGCGTTAGTGACAATCAATATTAAAATTGGTGATGTCGAGGGATTGATGAATGTGTGTCTTCCATATCTGACATTAGAAGCAGTTATGGACAAGTTGAATGCAAAATTCTGGTATTCGAACCTTCAGGAGAGGGATGAACAGGAGTATTCAGATACAATAGAATCACTGATTTCAAAAGCACCAATGCCAATTAAAGCGGTGCTTGGTAAGAGCTCAATTTCAGTAGATGATTTTGTGAATCTTCAGTTAGGAGATATTATTCGTCTTGACACAAAGGTGGATCAGGATTTGAATATTTATGTGGGTAATATTAAAAAATTTACTGCACTGCCGGGAGCGACCGGTGATAATTATGCAGTGAGAATAACATCAGTGATTAGGGAGGAAGAATAATAATGGATGGTGCTTTATCACAAGAAGAAATTAATGCATTATTAAACAGTCCCGGTGATAGTGCTGTAAGCGAAAATGACGTGGTTAGCGACAGTGAAAAGGATGCCATTGGGGAGATTTCCAATATTAGTATGGGGACAGCAGCAACAACATTGTTCTCGTTAGTGAATCGCAAGGTTGAGATTTCTACACCGGTGGTTTCACTTGCTACATGGAATGATATTTGTGAGGCTTATGAAAGACCATGTGTATTCATTCGTATTGCTTATACTGTGGGCCTGGATGGAAGTAATATACTTATTTTAAAAGAAAATGATGTTAAAGTTATTACAGATTTAATGATGGGTGGAGATGGTACGAATGTAGATGATACAGAGTTGGGTGAGCTTCATTTAAGCGCAATTAGTGAAGCGATGAATCAGATGATGGGTTCAGCTTCCACATCTTTATCATCTATGCTAAATAAGGTAATTGATATCAGCCCGCCAATGGCAGATTTGATTGACTTAACAGAAACGATTGATGAAAGTTCTATTGATGAATTTCTTGCTGGAACATTCGTGAAAATTTCTTTCCGAATGGAGATTGGAGATTTGGTAGATAGCACAATTATGCAGTTGTATCCAATTTCTTTTGCAAAAGAAATGTGCCACAGTGTTACTCAGAACATGGAGGCAGATTCTAATTCAACAGCAAATGAAAATAATTCAGCAGCTCCTCAGGCTGCGGCAGCTGCACCGGTACAGCAGGACATGACTCAGATGGGACAACCGATGATGGCGCAACCGATGATGGGGCAGCCAATGATGAATCAACAGATGATGGGAGGTCCGATGATGGGATATCCAATGATGGGCCAACAGCCGGTAAATGTACAGCCGGCACAGTTCCAGGCGTTTAATGGAAATATGGTTGGAGCATACGGTCAGGAAAATATTGAATTAATTAGAGATGTCCCGCTTGACGTAACCGTTGAGTTGGGCAGAACGACAAAGTCAATACAGGAGATTTTGGACTTCACGCCGGGTACAATTATTGAATTGAATCGTATCGCAGGTGAGCCAATAGATATTCTGGTAAATGGAAAATATGTTGCTAAGGGTGAAGTTGTTGTTATTGAAGAAAGTTTCGGTGTAAGAATTACCGACATTATTAAGTAGGATTTGAACGAATAGGAGAGATGAAATATGGCAAAAGTAATGATTTGTGATGACGCAGCATTTATGAGAATGATGATTAAGGACATTTTAAGTAAGAATGGTTATGAAATTGCTGCAGAAGCAGAAAACGGACAAAAAGCAGTAGAGAAATATCCTGAGGTAAAACCTGATTTAGTATTAATGGATATTACAATGCCGGAGATGGATGGTATTCAGGCATTAAAGAAAATTAAAGAAATTGATGCTGGAGCAAATGTTATCATGTGTTCAGCAATGGGCCAGCAGGCTATGGTTATTGAAGCAATTCAGTCAGGAGCAAAAGACTTTATTGTAAAACCTTTCCAGGCAGAGCGTGTTCTTGAGGCAGTAAAAAAAGTAGTGGGATAATATGATATTACTTGCTTCAACATGGAATAGCTTTATACAATTATTGGGTGCACTTGTTATTTTTGCGTTTGTTCTGGTAATTACTTATTTCACGACACGGTGGATAGGTAATTATCAGAAGACCAATATGCATAATCAGAATTTGCGCATAATAGAGTCAGTCAGAGTTGGAAATAACAAGTTCATTTCGATTGTAAAAGCAGGGAAAGTGTATCTTGTCATTGCAGTAGGAAAAGATGAAACAACAATGTTAGCACAGCTGACAGAGGAACAGTTGGAAGAGATTCCGACTGTAGAAAAGTTTGGCATGGGGAATGGTCAGATGAAAATTTCTACTGAAAGTTTTCAAGATATATTAAATAAACTAAAGGATAAATTTCCGAAGAATAAGGTATAGGATATGACAAAACTGAAAAAAGCATATTGCTTTGTTACTTTTATAGCGGCAGTGGTAGCGCTAGTCATGTTTTTCGTTAGTTCATTTGGAAGTGTTGATGTATATGCAGCTTCTATGGATCCGGAAAGTATTACGGATTTTAATGTTACAGATGATAAAGGGGACGTTACAAAAGCGACAGAAGATAATACCAATGGTTTGACAATTACATATAATAACGACAGCGGTTCTGTTTCTACGCCTGTTAAAATGTTCTTAGTTCTCACTGTATTGTCGTTGGCACCATCCATATTGATTATGCTAACTTCCTATACGAGAGTTGTTATCGTTCTTCATTTTATACGAACCGCACTTGGAACACAGACATCACCACCAAATCAGGTGTTGATTGGTTTGGCGTTATTTCTGACATTTTTTATCATGTGGCCGACGCTTCAGAATCTGAATGAGACTGTGATTCAGCCACTTGATGAGGGAACCATTAAAACAGAAGAGGCACTTACATTGGCACAAGAGCCGTTTCGCGATTTTATGTTCCAGTACATTCAGGACAAAGATTTAGAACTTTTTATTGATATTTCGGGCGAAACCTATGAATCATATGATGAAATTCCAATGGTTGTTGTGATACCGGCCTTTATTATAGGTGAACTTCGACAGGCATTTATTATGGGATTTTTAATTTATATTCCATTTATTGTAATTGATATGGTTGTGGCATCGGTATTGATGTCAATGGGTATGATGATGCTTCCACCGACAACGATTTCTTTGCCATTTAAGATATTGCTCTTTATTATGGCAGACGGATGGAATTTATTGATAGGAAGTTTGGTTAACACATTTTATTGATGGATATGAGATAGAGTGGAGTGATAAACGATGATAACAGAAGGACAGGTTTTAGATATTGCCAGAGAAGCGATTTATACAATTATACTCTGCTCTGCACCAATGCTTATTATATCATTGGTTGTAGGTTTGATTATTAGTATTTTTCAGACAGTAACTTCGATTCAGGAGCAGACGCTGACATTTGTACCCAAAATTGTAGCAGTTTTTGTGGGAATAATGATTTTTGGCTCATGGATTATGAATAATTTGACAGGCTTTATTGAAAGATTATGGTCAAACTTCAGTATTTATCTTGGATAGGCAGCATATGGTAGAGTACACATTTTCTTTGGAAACTTTCGAAATTTTTTTATTAATATTGGTTCGTGTTTCCTGCTTCTTGTCTCTTGCACCTTTTTATGGAATGAAAAATGTTCCGGGAAAGGTAAAAATAGGGTTGGCTTTTTTTGTTTCTATTCTTATTTTTGGTTTTGTAGACCAATCCTATGTTGAGTATACAGGGGTAATAGGATACGCAGTAATCGTATTGAAAGAAGGAATTACAGGGTTGCTGATTGGACTTGCTGCAAACGTTTGTAATTCCATTATTTTATTTGCAGGAAATATTATTGATATGGATATTGGTTTAGCGATGGCAATGGAATTCGATCCAATCAATAATACACAGGTTACAATTACCGGTAATTTGTATAATTACTTTATTTTATTGTTATTGGTTGCGACAAATATGCATCATTATATTTTACAGGCTATGGTAGATGCATTTACGGTCATCCCTATTAATGGTCAGGTGTTTGATTGGGATAGTTTGTTGACATCGATGACTAGATATATGGGTGATATGTTTGTAATCGCTTTTCGAATTGTGCTTCCTGTGTTTGCATGTATTATGATATTAAACTGTATTTTAGGTATTATGGCAAAGGTATCGCCGCAGATGAATATGTTTGCGGTCGGAATGCAGTTGAAAGTTTTAGTTGGTTTAGCAGTGCTTTTACTAACAATTACGTTATTACCAAGTATTGGAAATATTATTTTTACAGAAATGAAGAGGCTGATGGTTTTATTTATAGAAGGAATGTATTGATGTAAGATGCTGGAAAAAAGAGGGTTCATATTCGAAATAGATCTCCAGTGGTTTGCGAAAGACGGGCCAGGAGGAGAGAAAACTGAGCCGGCTACTGCAAAGAAACTTCGTGAAGCACGAGAAGATGGAAAGGTTGCTAAAAGTAAGGAATTGACATCTGCTTTTGATTTGATTGTTCTTTTTCTGGTGTTGAAGATTTTCGTTTCTTATGTAGCCGAAAATTTTATAAACATGTTTACATTTGTTTATAAAAAAATACCGGAATATGTTAGTGATAACATATCGGGGATGACAGCACAGTCAGCATCAGGTCTGATGTCGACTGTTTTGTTGCGTATACTAATGATGTGTCTGCCATTTTTTATATTTGGATTTGCAATTACGATTATTATTAATATTATTCAGGTTGGATGGAAAGTAACAACGAAACCATTAAAGCCCAAAGGAGATAAGTTTAATCCGATTAATGGTTTTCAAAGGATATTTTCAAAGGATTCGCTATTTGAGCTTTTGATGTCCATAGTGAAAATATCTCTAATTATTTATATTGCATATACTTCGATTAAGGATGAGGCAGATAATATATTTATTTTATATGAAATTCCGTTGATGCAGGCAATTCTGCTTTGTGGTACAATTATTTTAGATACGGGATTTAAAATAAGCTTGGTTTATCTTGTTGTCGGAATTGTGGATTTTATTTATAACAAATGGAAGTTCAATGAAGACATGAAGATGACGAAGCAGGAAGTTAAGGATGAGTACAAAAATACAGAAGGTAATCCTGAAATTAAAGGAAGACAGCGTCAGAGGATGAGAGAAGCATCCAGAAGGCGTATGATGCAGGATGTACCAAAGGCGGATGTGGTTATTACAAACCCAACTCATCTGGCTGTGGCAATTAAATATGATGCAGAAACTGCGAGGGCACCAATTGTACTTGCAAAGGGTGAAGATTTTCTGGCACAGAAAATTAAAGAAGCAGCAAAAGAAAATCATGTTGAGATTGTCGAAAATAAACCGTTGGCGAGAATGCTTTATGCAAACGTTGACGTTGGACAGGAAATTCCACCGGAACTGTATCAGGCGGTAGCAGAGGTACTGGCGATGGTTTACAATATGAAAAATAATACATAAGGAGGAATTGAAATGAAAAAATCTGACATTGGTATTGCGCTGTATTTACTTGCTGCAGTCATCTTTTTCATTGTTCCAATTAGTTCCACCTTACTGGACGTAATGTTGGCAATTAACATTTCAATAGCGTTGATTATCTTATTTAATACATTGTTTGTAAAAGAAGTATTGGATATGTCGTTTTTCCCGACATTATTACTTTTTACAACTATTTTTAGAATTTCATTGAATGTTTCATCTACAAGATTGATTCTTACAACAGGTGATCCGGGAAATGTTGTAGAGACCTTCGGTGGATTCGTAGGTGGCGGTGACCTTATTATTGGTGCAATCGTATTTATTGTTTTGATTATTATCCAGTTTGTTGTAATCAATAAAGGTTCTGAACGTGTTGCAGAAGTAACAGCACGTTTTACGTTGGACGCTATGCCTGGTAAACAGATGGCGATTGATGCGGACTTAAACACAGGCACAATCACTGAAAAAGAAGCAAGAGAAAGACGTAATAAGATTCAGGAAGAATCTGCATTCTTTGGTTCTATGGATGGTGCGACCAAGTATGTAAAGGGAGATGCAACAGCAGGTTTAATTATTACCTTTATTAACTTAATTGGCGGAACAGCAATGGGAATGATGCGGCAGGGGTTAGCATTTGGTGATGCGATTCAGCAGTATGGTGTTCTTACTATCGGTGATGGCTTATGTTCACAGATTCCATCATTATTAATTTCACTTGCAACCGGTATTCTGGTTACAAAAGCTTCAAAAGAAGCAGATTTTGGAAGCATACTTATCAGTCAGTTGTTTGGTATTCCAAAAGTACTCTATCTTGTAGGTGCAGCATTAATTTTCCTTGGAGTTACAACACCGTTACAAACGATATTATTTATGGGACTTGGTCTTGTATTCATTATTGCAGGACGTATGGTTGATAAGCATATTAAGATTGAGGATATTGAAGAAGAGGTTAGTGCTTCTGAGACAGAAGCTGAGGAAATACGAAAACCGGAAAATGTGGTATCGTTACTGCAGGTTGATCCAATTGAGTTGGAATTTGGTTATGGTATTATTCCACTTGCAGATGTAAACCAGGGTGGAGACCTTCTTGATCGAGTGGTTATGATTCGAAGACAGATTGCACTGGAACTTGGTACAGTTGTTCCGATTATTCGACTGCGAGATAATATTCAGCTGAATCCAAATCAGTATATTATTAAAATTAAAGGCATTCAGATAACAGAAGGAGAAATTCTGTTTGACCATTATATGGCAATGAATCCTGGATATGTAGAAGAGGAGATTACCGGTATACCAACTTTTGAACCATCGTTCCATCTGCCGGCAATCTGGATTACAGAGAGTCAGAGAGAACGAGCAGAAAGTCTTGGTTATACAGTAGTAGATCCACCTTCTATTATTGCAACGCATTTAACAGAGGTAATACGTTCTCATATTGCAGAACTGTTGACAAGACAGGATGTTCAGAATCTGGTCAACAACTTAAAAGAGAGCAACCCTGTTTTAGTAGACGAGCTGATTCCAAAAATGCTCGGACTTGGCGAGGTACAAAAGGTATTGCAGAATCTGCTTAGTGAAGGAATTTCAATTAGAGATTTACTTTCTATTTTCGAAACGCTTGCAGATCATGCTTCTGCAACCCGTGATACAGATGTTTTGACAGAGTATGTCAGACAGGGACTTAAACGAGCAATCTCAAGTAGATTTTTCCCTGCAAATGAGACGACAAGTGTTATTACGTTAGATCCAAAGGTAGAGCAGGAGATTATGGCGTCTGTAAAGCAGACAGAACAGGGCGCATATTTAACATTAGACCCTGAAAAGACAAAAGCAATTATTGCTTCTTTAGAAGCAGAAGCTACAAAGCTGGAGAATATGGGTAAGAGTGCAATTGTGATTACATCACCAATTGTTCGTATGTATTTTAAGAAATTAACAGAAGAGTATTTTAAAGATTTGATTGTTATATCATATAACGAAGTCGAATCAAATATCGAATTACAATCAGTGGGGATGGTGACAGCATAAATGACCATTAAGAAGTTTCAGGGAAAGACAAAGGAAGAGGCGACAGAAAAGGCAAAGGCAGAATTTGGACCAAATGCCGTAATAATGAATGTGAAAGAAATTAAACCAAAGGGACTGCTTAGTGCATTTAAAAGTTCAACCTTCGAAGTGACAGCGGCTATGGAGGAAAGAGAGAAATTTGTTACTCCGGTAAAAACAAAAGAGTCACCAATGAAACCTTTGGATAATATTAATATTGCGGCAGATGAAAAGATTAGTATACCAGTTCAAAGTCAGTTTGTAAGAGAGGAAAAAGCGCCGGAAGTGGAAAAAGAGAGTAGACCAAAAGAAAGTCAGTCGCTTCGTAGTAGTGCAGAAATTGAAAAAAGATTAGAAAGTCTTTCTAGTATTTTAGAGAAGAGACTTTCAGAAGAAGAGCATAAAGCGGTAAGGGAACCACAGCCTGTGGCAGAGCCTGCTGTAAATCAGGAAGGTCTTAAGTTTATGAAGATTCTTTATCGTACAATGCTTAACAATGAAGTAAATGAAAAATATGTAAATCAGATTTTAGATGAGACGGAAAAAATGACACACTCCGGCAGTAGTGTAGATTCTATTTTGTCAAATGTTTATCAGAAGCTGATTTTGAAATTTGGTCAGCCAAGCTGTATTGAGACAGCAGGGAAAAAACCAAAGGTTGTGTTTTTTATTGGACCAACTGGTGTTGGTAAAACAACAACAATTGCTAAGATTGCATCAAAATACAAAGTGGATGAAGAAAAAAAGGTTGCCTTTTTAACTGCGGATACTTATCGAATTGCGGCGGCAGAACAGCTTCGCATTTATGCAAATATTCTTGATGCACCAATCAGTGTTATTTATTCTGCAGAAGAGTTAAATCAGGCAGTAGAAAATGTAAGTGACTATGACCTTGTATTTGTTGATACAGCAGGTTTTTCACACAAGAATACCATGCAACGTTCTGATATCAAGGGCTTAATAGAAGGGCTTGATGAGCAGTATGAGAAAGAAGTATATCTTGTTTTAAGTGCAACAACAAAATACAAAGATCTTTTGGAAATTATTGATGTATATCGTGAGATGACAGATTTTAAATTGATTTTTACAAAGCTTGATGAAACAACATCATATGGTAATATTTTAAATGTTCGTTTGTACTCAGGCGCAGATTTATCCTATATGACAACCGGACAGAATGTTCCGGATGATTTAGAGGTATTTAATTCACAGATGATTGTGAAGCAGCTGCTGGGAGGCAGATAGTCTATGGATCAGGCACAACAGCTAAGAAATGTGATTAAAAAACAAAATCAGAAAATGATACGAAATTCTGCCAGAGTAATTACGGTTACGAGTGGAAAGGGTGGAGTCGGTAAATCAAATGTTGCTGTGAACCTTGCAATACAGTTTCAGAAAATGGGCAAAAAAGTAATTATTTTTGATGCTGATTTTGGACTTGCAAACGTTGAAGTTATGTTTGGGGCTATGCCACAGTATAATTTAAGCGATTTAATTTATAATGATATGAAAATCAGCGAGATTATTACAGAAGGCCCTATGGGGATTGGATTTGTTTCTGGTGGCTCCGGTATTTTAGGTCTGAACAATTTGTCAAAGGCCCAGCTTTTATATTTGTTGAATTGCATGGAGGAATTAGCATCACTTGCTGATGTTTTAATTGTCGATACTGGCGCAGGAATATCAGACAGTGTTATGGAGTTTGTTCTGGCAAGTCCGGAAGTGCTCCTGGTTACGACACCGGATCCAAGTTCACTTACAGATTCCTATTCTCTTTTAAAAACGCTGTATAATACACCTGAGTTTAAGCATCATAAAGGACTTGTGCATGTTGTGGCAAACCGTGCTTCATCGGTGGGGGATGGGCAAACCGTGTTTGATAAACTGAATTCTGTTGTAAAACAGTTTTTAGATGGGGATATCAGTTATATTGGAATGATTCCGCAGGATGGTTACTTGGAAAAAGCAGTGCGTCAACAGAAGCCGGTTTCCATGTGTTATCCAAATTCAAAGTCCGCGAAAGCATTTGAACGGTTGGCGGAAACTTTAATGAATAAGGAGAACGATTGTATTTATACGAAATGGGGAATTGCAAAATTATTAGATAAGTTATTGAGTCGAGAGTAAGGGAGTTGGTGATATGACAATTTCAGAAGTGGTTCAGCCAGGGGATAAAGTAGAAATTCATCTGGTACAGGAAATCAATAATCCGCAAATTGATGATTGTGTGAGAAAAGTATATAAAAGCAAGGTTCTTGATTTGCGTTCGAATGGTAATATTGAAATTTCAATGCCTTTGGATGGAACAAAATTAATGCTGTTACCACTTGGAGTGCGGTATGAATTTGTATTTTATTCGAAAGGTGCACTTTATTCCGCAGTAGGTCAGGTTGTTGAAAGATATAAAAAAGACAATTTGTTCATGCTGGAAATAGAGATAAAGAGTCCGATAGAGAAGTATCAACGGAGGGAATATTATCGATATACTTGTTCGATGGATGTAATTTTTTATCAAATAACAGAAGAACAGGCTGCAATGGATAGCATAGATGCAATCTATGACAGTTTGCGCGAAGATATTTTAGAGATTCAGAAAAAGAAGGGTGTGATTGTTGATTTAAGTGCTGGTGGTATAAGAATGAATTCCGAATATGAGTTTAAAGCCGGCGATAGAATTTTATTGGAGTTATGTTTGGAAAATAAGAAAGTACATAAACAGTATCAGATTATTGGAGATGTTATTTTCTGTACCCGCTTGGAAAACAGGAAAGAACGTGTATTTGAAAGTCGTATTAAATTTAGACTTAATGATCACAAAGAACGTGAAGAAATTGTTCAATATATTTTTGAGGAAGAACGGCGTAAACGTCAGAAAGTTCAAAGGTAAAATATATGAAGAAAAATATTTTAATAGTTGATGACTCTGCACTCATGAGAAGAGTTATCTGTGATATAATCAATACAGATGATACATTTCAAGCAATTGATGTATGTCGGGATGGACTTGAGGCATATGAGAAATTAAAGACAACGAAATACGATGGAGTTGTACTTGATGTAAATATGCCGAATATGGATGGTCTGGAATTATTAGAGCGTCTCCAGAAAGAACGTATCAAGGCTACTGTGATTATGGTAAGTACCACAACCACGAAAGATGCAGAAACAACCATTCTTGCAATGGAGCGTGGTGCGGTTGATTTTGTGACAAAGCCTACGAATATCATAGAAGCAAAAGGAGAGAAGTTTAAATCCAGACTATTAGAAGTATTGGGTGCAGTATTGAAGACAGAACGTTATAAAGCGGCTGTACGAAGAACAACTGCGGTAACGCCAATGAGAAAAACAGTTACACCTTCACCTGTAAGTGTGTCAGGAGTAAGCAGTATGAAAGGAAAGAATAAGATTGTTGCACTGGCTTGTTCTACAGGGGGACCAAAGGCATTACAGAGTGTAATTCCATTTTTACCAAAGAATTTGGATGCACCGATGGTGCTAGTTCAACATATGCCGGCTGGCTTTACAAAGTCTATGGCAGATCGTTTGAATGAAATTAGCCAGATTAAGGTAAAAGAAGCAGAAGATGGGGATGTTTTGGAGAAGGGTGTGGTTTATATTGCACCGGGCGGAAAGCACATGGAAGTTAAGAGAGCTTCTGATGGCAGTCATCGAATATCGCTAAATACTATGCCGGCGATTGGAGGTTTAAGACCATGTGCCAATATTACATATGATTCCTTAAGAGAATGTGGATATGATCAGGTTGTGTGTGTTGTTTTGACAGGAATGGGAGCTGATGGAACAAACGGCATTCAGTCCTTAGCAAAAAGCAAACCAGTATATGTTATTTCACAAGATGCACAAACCTGTGTCGTCTATGGCATGCCGAAGGCTATTGCCGAGACTGGAATTGTAAATGAAGTCGTTCCACTTACAGAAGTTGCTAATTCAATCACAAAGAATGTGGGGGTAAAGTAAAATGGATGTAAGCCAATATCTTGAGATTTTTATTGATGAATCAGCAGAGCATTTACAGAATTTAAGTGATGGTATCATGACACTTGAAAGTGAACCGGATAACAAGGATACCATTAACGAACTTTTCCGTGCGGCACATTCCTTAAAAGGTATGGCGGGTACGATGGGATTTAAGAGAATGCAGCATCTTACCCATGATATGGAAAATGTATTTCAGGAAGTTCGCAGTGATAAAATCAGTGTTGACAGCGCGATGATTGATTTGCTTTTTAAGTGTCTGGATGCAATAGAAGGATATCTGGAGAATGTAAAAGCGAGCTCAGATGAAGGAACAGAAGACAATGAAATCATCATTAAAGAATTGAATGATTTTATTGCTGTAGCAAATGGCGAAAAACCGGCAGAGAAAGCACCTGAGAAGGCTGAAGAGAAGAAAGCACCAGAAAAGCCACAGAGCGATGAAAAAGAGGCTTATTTGGAAGTTGAACTGACAGACAATGAGAAGAATTCGATTAAAACAGCCGAAGAAGGCGGCTCTAATGTTTATGGAATTACTGTTTATATTCAGAAAGAATGTTTGTTAAAAGCAGCCAGAGCATTTTTAGTATTCAAAGCCGTAGAGGAATATGGACATATTATTGTATATCGTCCAAGCTCTCAGGATATTGAGGACGAGAGATTCGAGTTTGAATTTACCTTCTTCCTTTCAACAGAAGAAGAATTTGAAAAAATAAAAACAGTCGCAGAAGCAGTTTCTGAGATTGAAAAAGTTGTAGGTGGAAAAGTAACACTTGCGGATTTTGATGCAAAAGAAGTGAAGACAGAAGAAAAACAGGAAGTAGCAGCGCCTGCTGATAAAGAAGAAGCTAAGCCGGCACCAGCAGCACCTGCAAAAGAGGATAAACCGGTAGCTGCAAAAAAACAGGCGGTAGCAAAACCGGTTACAAGCAGAACAATTCGAGTGGATATCGAAAAGTTAGATGCTTTGATGAACCAGGTATCAGAGTTAATTATTGCAAAAAACAGTCTTGTATCTATTAGTGCATCGGATGTGAGCAGTGCACAGAATCAGTCATTTAACGAACAGATTGAGTATTTGGAAAGAATTACGACAAACCTGCATGAATCTGTTATGAAGGTTCGAATGGTACCAATTGAAAGCACTGTTAACAAATTCCCACGTATGATTCGTGATCTTGCAAGAAAGTTAAACAAGAAAATGGAATTATACATGACTGGTGAAGAAACAGAATTAGATCGTACTGTAGTTGACCAGATTGGTGATCCATTGCAGCACTTGTTAAGAAACTCTGCCGATCACGGTCTAGAAGATAATGCAACACGTAAGGAACGTGGTAAGCCTGAAGTTGGAAGTATTTTCCTAAATGCTTATCAGGAAGGCAACAATGTAATTATCAAAGTTGGCGATGATGGTAACGGAATTGATGTAAATGCCGTACGAACAAAAGCTATTGAACGTGGAGTAATTACTGAAGAACAGGCTGAGAATATGTCACAGAAAGAGATTATCAATCTGTTATTCCTTCCAAGCTTTTCAATGGCAAAGAAAGTTAGTGATATCTCCGGACGAGGTGTTGGCTTAGATGTTGTTAAATCCAATATCGAAGCTCTTGGTGGTGATGTAGAAGTTGCAACTGTATTAGGAGAAGGAACAACCTTTACTGTTCGTCTTCCATTGACATTAGCAATTATTCAGGCTTTGATGGTTGAAATTAGAAATGAAAAGTACGCAATTGCGCTTGCTTCTATTTCTAACATTGAGAGTATTCCTGTAAATGAGATTAAATATGTGCAGGCTAAGGAAGTAATCCATCTTCGTGGCAGTGTTATTCCGTTAATTCGTTTGGATAAGATTCTTGACATCGATGATGACCAGGAAGAACCGGAAAATCTGACCGTTGTTATTGTTAAAAAAGGTGATGAAATGGCAGGTCTTGTTGTCGATAACTTAATGGGACAGCAGGAGATCGTTATTAAATCTCTTGGAAAATATATTAATAACAACAAACTTATCAGTGGCGCGACAATTCTTGGTGATGGTGAAGTGGCATTGATTCTGGATGTTAACACATTAATGTAATGGGGGTAACAGTCATGGCAGATTATTTAGATGTAATAGAGAAAGAAACCAAGCAGTATATTGTAGTAAAAATTGGTAGTGAGCAGTATGGAATTGATATTAGCTATATTGATAATATTGTTCGTATGCAGAAAATTACAAGAGTTCCAAAAGCACAGATATATTTTAAAGGGGTTATTAATCTTCGTGGTGAAGTAGTTCCTGTTATGAGTATTCGTAAAAAAATGGATTTGGAAGATGACGTGATTACAAATTCAAGTCGAATTATCATATTAAAATTAGAAGAAAAAGGAATGCTTGGAATCATTGTAGATGAGGTAAAAGAAGTTGTTACCTTAAGCGAAGATGAAATCGAAAGAAATCACGGCAAAAACAATAAACAGGGAATGTTTATTAATGGTATTGGAAAAAATGGCGAAGAATTGATTTCCCTGTTAGAAATTAGTGCAATTGTTGAAGAAAAAGAAAATGCATAGTTACTTCGTAGTGAGACCTGATTCGGGTCTCACTACGTTCCATTTACACGATTTGCGAAGAAAAAAGAGGACTGTGGTGATATGGGAAGATATTCATTAGAAGAAGTAAATAATATGTATGTAGACGTGTTAAAAGAAATTGGTAATGTTGGTGCGGGCAATGCCACAACTACTATTGCCAGTATGCTGGGAACACGTATTGATATGGAAGTACCATCGGTGAAATTGTTGGAAGTATCAGAACTTGGTACAGCAATTGGTGGAGAAGAGGATACAATCATTGGTATCTTCTTAGAGGTACAAAATGATATTGAAGGAAGTATGATGTTTTTACTCGACTTGCAGTCAGGACATTATATGGTAAATAAATTAATGGGCAGAGATCTTTCTTATAATGAAGACTTTAATGAGATGGATTTGTCCGCTTTAAAAGAAATTGGAAATATTATAGCAGCATCATATTTGACAGCATTGTCAACGATGACGAATTTAGTGATATCACCATCTGTTCCATATATTGCGGTTGATATGGCTGCATCTATCCTTAGTGTGCCGGCAATTCAATTTGGGCAGTTTGGAGATAAAGCACTATTAATTGAAACACGGATTTGTGCGGATGTTGCGATTAATGGCTACTTTATATTAATGCCGGAACAGGATTCGTATGATAAGATATTAACATCACTAGGAATTTCATTCTAAGGAGCGGATTATATGGGAGAAGTAATCAAAGTCGGCATGGCAGATTTGAATATCTGTAAAGCGCCAAATACGATTACAACCTTAGGACTAGGATCTTGTATTGGGTTAACGTTATATGATCCGGTTACAAAGGTTGGTGGAATGGTTCATTATATGCTTCCTGACAGTACAAAAGTTCGAAATAATAGTAATATTGCGAAGTTTGCGGATACAGGAATTGATGAGTTATTAAAAAGGGTACTTGCGGCAGGGGCAAGCAGGCAGAGACTTGTTGCAAAAATTGCAGGCGGAGCTAAAATGTTCGAAGTGAGCGGTTTATCTGAAGTCGGAAATATCGGTGCTAGGAATGCAGAAGCTGCAAAAGCAATTTTAAAGGAAAAGGGAATCCGTCTTATTGCAGAAGATACCGGATTAAATTATGGACGAACCGTAGAATTGCATTGTGATACGGGAGAATTTCATATCAAATCCGTTGGAAAACCTTTGAAAATTATATAAATAAAAGTGTCGAAAGGATATGGTTGGATTATGAAGAGAAAAGCAATACCGGCGATTGTAATGCTTTTTGGAGGCTTTTGCTCCTGTGTGATTGGCATACTAAATCATATGGATAGTGCGGCATATATAAAGATGCTTTTCATAGTGTTGGTTGTTTTTTACGTTTTAGGATGTGTTGTGAAAATAATCATAGATAAGAATTTCCCGGAAATGGCTGAAAAGGAAGAGGCTACAGAGGATGATGAAAAGGATGAAGATGCCGATTCTGAGGAAGCAGCAGAGGAAAAAGAAGAATAAGTACTAGATTTGGGGGCAGCGTATGAAGGCGATTGATAAAGAAAAATTATGGGAAGAATACCAAAAAAAGAAAACACCTGAGCTGCGGGAGAAGATTATCATTGAATATGCACCATTGGTAAAACTGGTAGCCGGAAGGCTCAGTATGTATCTGGGATATAATGTAGAGTATGAAGATCTTGTGAGTTATGGGATTTTTGGATTAATAGACGCAATTGATAAGTTTGACCTTGGAAAAGAAGTTAAATTTGAAACTTATGCAAGTCTGAGGATTCGAGGTACAATTTTGGATCAAATCCGAAAAATGGATTGGATTCCAAGAACAGTCAGACAGAAACAAAAGAAAATTGATGAAGCGATTAAGCAAATCGAAATGAGAACAGGTAAAACAGCTCAGGATGAAGATATTGCACAGGAGCTTGGACTTACCGGTGATGAACTATTGAATTGGCAGTCGCAGTTAAAGGTGACGAATGTTGTATCTTTAAACGAATATATAGAGCAGGGTTCAGAGCCAGTTATGGATGCAAGAAATAATAGTCATTTTGCGCAGCCGGAAGATAATATTGAAGAAGAAGAACTAAAAAAAGTCCTTTCTGATGCTTTAGACCTATTGACAGAAAAGGAAAAAAAGGTAATTCTATTATATTATTATGAGGATTTAACCTTAAAGGAAATTAGTAATATTTTAGAGGTTTCAGAATCGAGAGTTTCGCAGTTACATACGAAGGCATTATCAAAGATGCGTAAGAAAATGGGTGATTACCTCGATATCCTTACAGATTAGATTTGGAGGGATGTATAATGTCAATTCGACCAGTTGATTTGAGTGGAATGCTTCAAAGAACACAGGATGTAAGTACTTTGAAACAAAATGAGGATAATAAACCGGTTGTAGAGCAGCAATTTTTGCATACCGCACAAGTAAAGCAGGAGCAGAAAATGGCACAGAAGGTTTCACAGGCTGAAAAAAAGGAAAATGACAACTATCGTTATGATGCGAAGGAAAAAGGCAACAATCAATACGAAAACACTAGTGGTCAGAAAAAACAAAATAAGAAAAAAGAAGATGACGGGAAGATAGTGGTAAAGGGACAAACACCTGGTTTTGACGTCAAGATTTGAGGAGTAAATATGACAGGAATCGAAATTTTTCTGCTGTTAGCAGGTTGTGTTTTTATGATAGGAAGTTTTTTTATATCAGAAAAACTGACTGCTTCTGAATTGAATAAGATAGCAGAATTAAGCGAGAACGAATTAAGTAAGATTATTGATAAGGGAATAAAAAACGCAGGACAGAAGATAGAGGATGTGATTGATGAAAAAATCGAAGAGTCATCAGAAAAAGTAGAACGTGCTATGGAAAAGGAATCAAACGAGAAAATCATGGCAATCAGCGAATATTCTGATACCGTTGTCGATTCTATGAAAAAGACACATGATGAGATTATGTTCCTTTATAGTATGTTAAATGATAAACATACAGAGCTTACATCTTTAACAGGTAATTTACAACGTCTTGCAGCTGAGGTTCGTAATATTCAGGAAAATCCGGTAATGAAAGAAGAAAATGTAAGACCGGCTCCTGTAAGCGTAGTACCAAAGGTTGCGCCGGTAGTAATTGAGGAAGAAACATTAACTAAGGAAGAAGAAACTGTTGTATCAGAAACTGAGATAGTAAGTGAACCGGAAGATATGATGGAGGAACCATTAGAAAATCATAATGAAATGATTTTACATCTGTATCGTGAAGGGCATAGTAAAGTTGATATTGCAAGAAAACTTGGTCTTGGTCTTGGTGAAGTAAGTTTGGTAATTGGATTGTACAAAGGGGAAGAAAAACAATGAAATTGAAATATTACTTACGAGGATTAGGCATTGGAATCATTGTTACAACAATCATTTTAATGATAAGTTTTTCCATGCACAAAGAAAAAATCTCAGATGAACAGATTATTGCAAGAGCTGAAGCACTTGGAATGGAGTTTCCGGAAGATACATTATTTCCTGCGGAGACAGAGAAAACAGAAGTATCTGAGACCCCGGAGAAAACAGAAACTTCAGATGATGAAAAAACGGATGATACCCAATTGGATGATAATAATTCCAAAGAGTCAGATACAGAAAAAGATGCAGATGGCTCGGAAATAGCTGAAACAACGCAGGAGACTGAGGCTTCTGAGAAGCCGGAAACATCTGAAACAGCAAAAAATGAGTCTGAAAAAGAAGAAGCTTCCGAAAATACAAATGAGACACAGAAAGAGGATTATCTGCTTACCATTAAAAGAGGTGCTGTTTGTAGGGATATTTGCAATGAATTATTTGAAAACGGATTAGTTGACGATGCTGAGGCACTTCGTGTTTACTTAGGAAACGTAGGTTATGCAAGTAATATCAGCGTAGGAAAATATAAGATTCCATATGGCTTAAGTTATGAGGAAATCTATAATATTTTAAAAGCAGGCCCGATGGAAGGACAATAACAAGTAAAAACGCAAGCAGGATGTAAAAGGTAGGACATCCTGCTTTTTGCTTTATTAAGAAAGAATTTGTCATTTGATGCATAAAATTTTGGGGGCTGATAGAATTTTTATTGATGGAATTTTTTGGGAATTTTTGGGAATTACTCTAAAAAAGGCTTGCATTACCTATAACGATATGTTATAATCTACAAGGCTCATTGTGAATGGAGAAACCATTCATACAAATTAAACACATATGCTGACCGAAAGACCGGTGCCAGTTTGGTCGTCTGAAGAATGATGCATATGGAAGAAAACAAAACCACGGAGGTAAAGAAAATGAGTGTTATTTCAATGAAACAGTTATTAGAAGCAGGTGTTCATTTTGGACATCAGACAAGAAGATGGAATCCTAAAATGGCTCCATACATCTACACAGAGAGAAATGGTATCTACATCATCGACTTACAGAAATCTGTAGGTAAAGTAGATGAAGCTTACAAGGCTATGTCTGATATTGCAGCAGAAGGCGGCACAATTCTTTTCGTAGGTACAAAGAAACAGGCTCAGGATGCTATCAAATCTGAAGCAGAGCGTTGTGGAATGTTCTATGTAAACGAGAGATGGTTAGGTGGTATGTTAACAAACTTCAAGACTATCCAGAGCCGTATCGCAAGATTAAAAGAAATCGAAACAATGGCAGCTGATGGTACATTTGAAGTATTACCAAAGAAAGAAGTTATCGCTCTTAAGAAAGAGTGGGAAAAATTAGAGAAGAACCTTGGTGGTATCAAGGAAATGAAGAAAATTCCAGATGCTATCTTTATCGTAGATCCTAAGAAAGAGAGAATCTGTGTTCAGGAAGCTCATACATTAGGAATTAAATTAATCGGTATCGCTGATACAAACTGTGATCCAGAAGAATTAGATTATGTTATCCCAGGTAACGATGACGCTATCAGAGCTGTAAAATTAATCGTTTCTAAGATGGCAGACGCTGTTATCGAAGCTAACCAGGGCGCTGAAGCTTTAACAGAAGCTGTTGAAGAAGTTGCTGAGGAAGCAGTAGAAGCATAATTATAAGAATTTTTGGAGGATAATAAAATGGCTATTACAGCAGGAATGGTAAAAGAACTGCGTGAATTAACAGGCGCAGGTATGATGGATTGTAAGAAAGCATTAAATGAGACCAACGGTGATATGGATGCTGCTGTTGAGGTGTTAAAGAAGAGTGGTGCAGCTAAGATGGAGAAGAAAGCTTCCAGAATCGCGGCTGAGGGTATTGCTCGTGTTGCTATTGATGGCAATACTGCAGTTGTTGCTGAGGTTAACTCTGAAACTGACTTCGTTGCAAAGAATGAAACATTCCAGGAATTTGTACAGTTAGTAGCTGATAATGCACTTGCTTCTGGTTTAAACGGTGGTAAGAATGGCGAAGATGTAGAAGCTCTTCTTGAAATGAATGGTCTTAAAGATGTGTTAATTGAAAAAACTGCTACTATCGGAGAAAAATTGTCTGTACGCAGATTTGAAAAAGTTACTGGTGAATGTGTAGCAAGCTATATTCATGCAGGTGGTAAGATTGGTGTAATTGTAGCGGCTGATGGTGTAACTGATGCAAAAGAGGCTCTTACAAATATCGCTATGCAGATTGCAGCTATGAATCCACAGTATATCAGCAGAAATGATATTGAGCAGGCTGAAATTGATAAGATGAGAGAAATCATCGTAGATTCTTCTTTAAGTGATCCGGCATCTCTTCCTAAGCCAATCTTAAATGCATTGATTAACAAGGCATGTACAGAAAAAGTATGGAGTGATGAAGATATTGCGATTTATGAAGAAAAGAAGAGCAATATGAATTATTTATTTAACTTCCTTTCAAAAGAAGCAAAAGCTGCTCTTGTAAATTTGGCTATGGAAGACAAGGCAAATATTACAGCTGATAAGATTTTCAACGGTGCAGTAGAAGGACGTGTTTCTAAGCAGTTAAAAGATATCTGTTTGTTAGACCAGACTTATGTAAAAGCAGAGGATGGAAAACAGAGTGTTGCAGCATATCTTAAGTCTGTAAATAGTGCTCTTGTTATCAAGAAAGTAGTTCGTTTCGAAGTAGGCGAAGGTATCGAAAAGAAACAGGAAGACTTTGCTGCAGAAGTTGCTGCACAGATGGCAGGAAACTAAGATTTTAAACTGAATTATTAATAAAAGTATAAACCCTTGAAAGTATTGATTTTTTCAATAGTTTCAAGGGTTTTTTGTCTACATAAATTGGTGAATATTTACTTGCGATATAATATTTTCGCAAAGTTGCGAAAATATAATTGACAAAAAAATTAAAGATTGTATAATAATTTTGTAACATATTACAAAATATGGAAATTGACAATGTAATAATTTTTTGTATAGGGGATTTAGATAATAAGTAGGTTGTTTAGGAGTAATTTAGAAGACTTTTTAAACAACCTTTTATTATAAAAATACTTATTGAAGGAGAGGAAAATAAAAATGA
>X314_Red_Deer__coassemble_55_pt1 | contig 22143 bp, 25 predicted proteins | sample X314_Red_Deer__metabat2_high_PE_002 | metagenome-assembled genome bin X314_Red_Deer
ACGTTTAGGCACAAAACCAGGCAGGTTTGTACTGCATTCGCAATGCTGTGTGGCTGAGCGGTTATAGAAATTCTGTGAATTTCAATCACATCATTGCATTTTCGTCCGGTCTCGGCTATCATAAAGGGTATGGATGAGCGAATGAATAGTATCAACCGGATTGTAAAGGATAATATTTCAAAAATAATTATCAGTAAGCCGGCTGATAAAAATAATGAATATAAGAAAATTGTAATAGAGAGAAAGCATGACTATTTTCAGGCAGCCAAGTACACACAAAAGCAAGTATTTCACGATAATGTAAAAGCCGAAGAACTGCCAGATTATTTAACAAAGCTGATGGGAGAGGAATTTTTGCAGCTGAATGCGTGGGATGTAGAGAAGGAGCATATTCTTCTGCTTTCAAAAAAGGGAAAAGTAACCTATAAAGCAAAGAGGCTTCCAAAACCGCAGCAGGATGCGCAAGATGCCAACCAGAGCCCGGTAGCAGCCGGATATCAGAAAAATGTCAGCGAAAATCCGGTGTCAGCCGGAAGTCAGAATGTAACAGGCAGATACCAAACGCCTGCCGGCAACGGCGCACTGTCTCACAACCGCAAAAAGAATTATATTTTGCAGGAGGGCGAAGTTATTGAACCGCTGGTAGATATGGGAATTTTTACAAAAGAGGGCAAAGTCGTGCGCTCGATGTACGATAAATTCCGTCAGATAAACCGTTTTATCGAAATTATTGATGACGGGGTGAGGGACTACGCCAAGGATGAAATCCACATTATTGATTTTGGCTGTGGTAAGTCTTATCTGACGTTTATCATGTATTATTATTTTACAGAAATTCGTCATATGAAGGTACAGATGTTAGGTCTTGATTTGAAGGAAGATGTAATCAACAAATGCAACGACGCGGCGAAAAAGTATGGGTACGACGGACTGCGCTTTGAGATGGGAGACATTAACGGATTCCAGACACCATTTGACGTAGATATGGTGGTGACTCTGCATGCCTGTGATACAGCTACCGATTTTGCGCTTTATAATGCGATAACGTGGAATGCAAAAATGATTTTTTCTGTGCCATGTTGTCAGCATGAGCTAAACAAACAGATGAAATCAGAGGATTTATCGCTGCTTACCCGATACGGAATCGTAAAAGAAAGAGTTGCGGCACTGACAACGGACGCTATTCGGGCGAATCTGTTGGAGTGCTGCGGATATAAGACACAGCTGTTAGAATTTATCGATTTTGAACATACGCCGAAAAATATTTTAATTCGTGCGGTGCGAAAGCCGGTGGTGCCGGCTGCGGTAAAAAAGAAATATTTTCAGGAAGTAAAAAATACAATGGCAGAGTTTCATTTAGAACCAACTTTGTATAAATTGTTGGAAGACAGATTAAAATAGAGGTATTTCGGAAGATAAACAACAACGCTGATACCCCATTGCTTTATTGGCAAGGGGGATGAGATAGAAAAGGAGCATGAGATAGAAAAGGAGCATTACAAAAATGGAAGAAAATATATTAAACGCATTCCCAAACAGGGAAGCTTTTGATAAATACTGGACCGAGATCTATGTGCCGGTTACATACGCGGATGTAAAGGAGACATTTGAGGATTTTGTGACCGCAGCAGGCGGACACATTTTTCTGTCTGATTATGAAGAAAACGGCTGCATTTCAAAGGCAGATTTCAAAGAAAATCTTTCACAGGAAGCCCAGTTTTCTTTTCAGGATGGATTGACAGAAATATTTTATGACAAAAATCCGGAGCTTTACGAGACTGCATTTGCAATTTACGAGGAAGCCCAAATGAGCGGAAATAAAGAAGCAGACGTTGCGCAGATTTTCCATGAGACATTTAACCGCTTGTATGCAGAATTTTTAGATCAGCTTTTTGATGAAAAAATTGCAAAATAGAAAGGTTTTAATATATGGCAACACTTGGAATACCACAAAATACCATAGAGGTATTACAGAAATATCATTTTAATTTCCAGAAGAAATTCGGTCAGAACTTTTTGATTGATACACACGTGCTGGATAAGATTATCGAAGAATCCCATATTACAAAAGATGATTTTGTATTAGAAATCGGTCCGGGAATCGGAACCATGACACAGTATCTTTGTGAAAACGCAAGAGAAGTGGCAGCAGTTGAGATTGATAAGAATCTGATTCCGATTTTGGCGGATACCTTAAGCGCTTATGACAATGTGGAAGTCATTAATGAAGATATTTTAAAAGTAGACATCTGTAAGCTTGCGCAGGAGAAAAACGGAGGAAAGCCGATTAAGGTCGTTGCAAATCTTCCATATTATATTACAACGCCAATTATTATGGGGCTTTTTGAGAGTCATGTACCGATTGACAGTATTACAATTATGGTGCAGAAAGAGGTGGCAGACCGTATGCAGGTCGGACCGGGCACAAAAGATTATGGGGCGCTTTCCCTTGCAGTGCAGTATTATGCAAAGCCGGAAATCGTTGCAAACGTTCCGCCAAACTGCTTTATGCCCCGACCGAATGTAGGAAGTGCAGTGATTCGTCTGACAAGACACAAAGAGCCGCCGGTAGAAGTGCAGGATGAGAAATTAATGTTTTGTTTAATCCGTGCATCCTTTAACCAGCGTAGAAAAACATTGGCAAATGGCTTAAATAATGCGCCGGATATTCATCTTTCCAAGGAACAGATTCAGGAAAGTATTGAGGAGCTTGGTGTGCCGGTGACGATTCGGGGAGAAGCATTAACCTTAGAACAGTTTGCGAGATTAAGCGATATTATTAAAAACAAGCGATAAAACGATACAATAAGAAGAATGAGAAGAATGAGAGGCAGGAAAATGGAAGAAAATAACTACCGGACAGAAAATAACACAAATTCCCAGGAGGGGATACAGTCAGAAAACGGAAACATGGGAACGCAGACAGAAGCGGTAAATACTTCTGCACAGCAGAATGATGCGGCACAGCAGGGCAGCACTACCCAACAGAACAATGGGCAGTATGAGCAGCGGCCAAGCCAGTTATATGGAAGAACTGCATATCAGCAGCAGAATGCGCAGAATCAGGTAAATACGCAGAATGCAAATCCATATGGTAACCCGAATGGTTATCAGAACAATTACAATAATCAGTACGGCAATCCGAATGGTTATCAGAACAATTACAATAACCAGTACAATTACCAAAATAATTATCAGAAACAGCCGGTACATGGAAAAGTTTCCGACATATTCTGTTACTTTTTATTAGTAATTATGCCGTTATCAAATGTTGTTAGCATCGTGCTTTATAATATGGTATTCAAATTGATGGAAGGTCTTTCCTATGAAGCGTTTTATGATGAGTATATGGAAAAAATATTGGAGCTTTCTACGCAGCCAATGTATCTGACATTGTCATTGCTTACATATGGGTTAGGCATCGGTTTTATTGTGTTTGCTATTCTCGATATCGTAAAAGTTTATAGGCAGAATTACAAAATTACCGGATTGATTTTATTTGCAATCTTTTTAAAACCGGGATATTTCCTGTGGCGTGCACATGTACTTGGCCGCAAAAAGACATTACCGGTACTTTATACCATCGGTTATTGTGCATTGATACTTGGTCAGTGGATATTCTTTTTGGTAAAAGTGATGAACGTATCCATGGCAATGGTAGAAGGCATGTACTAAAAAATAGAAAAGAAAATAGAATGAGAAAACTCCCTGTTTCATATAATGAAGGAACAGGGAGATTTTTTTATGCGAAAAATAAATACCATATTATCATTGCTTATTGTTGTGGTGCTATTGCCACTGATTGTTACAATTTTATATCAGAGTACAAAGCTGGAGGATTTGATTAATGGTACGCCACAGTCTGAGGCGGCAGTAGACGAACAGCTTATCGGTATGGTTGCAAATGAAATTGGAATCAATAAGCCGGAGGAATGTATTAAGGCTCAGGGTGTGATTGCACGTACAAATTTATATGCCGCAAAACAAAAAGGAACAGACCCGCCAAAAGCGTTGACCACTGAAGAAATGCAGGACTTGTGGGGAGAAGATTATTCTGCCAACTATGAAAAATTAAAAACACTGGTGGCAGCCACCGGAAACCAGACCTTAACCTATGAAGGGAAGTACATTTACGCAGCATTCCATGCCGTCAGTGCGGGAAATACGAGAAATATGTCAGAGCTTTACCCGGATACAAATATGCCTTACCTGGCGGCAAAGGAGTGTCATGAGGATACGACGGCTAAAAAATATTTGTCTGTATATTTTTGGGGGGAAAAAGAATTTGTAGAGCTGTGTCAGCAGGCTTTTCCAGACAGTGGTGTTGCAAATGTGGACGAGATTGTCATAGAAACGCGGGATACCAGCGACTATGTATTAAACGTAAAGGTTGGACAAACCAATGTCACCGGCGAGGATTTTCGCAATGCCTTGGGATTTGCTTCTTCGAGTTTTACAATTACGAAGGTGGACACAAATATTCGTGTGGTGGTTATGGGACTTGGTCATGGACTTGGGTTAAGTCAGAATATGGCGGAACACATGGCTGAAGAAGGAAAAGATTATAAAAAAATTTTACAATACTTTTATTCCGAAGTAGAAATTACTGAATAAAGATAAAAAACCGGGCAACACTATAGTTAACAGAACAATTAACAAATGTCTAAAAAACTATGGATGGTGAATGGTTATGAGAAAAGATGAATGGACCGCTTTAATGCGGAAAAAACAATATGTAATAGCAGGAAGTCTGGTAGTAATCGCCGCAGTCGGAATGACGGCACTTTACGGTACAAATCAGGCAAAGGAGCGCGAAAATCTGGAGCAGGAAATTGCGGAAAATGAGGGGACAGAGGCAGTGGAGGATATCGCAGCAGCAGAAGAAGAAAGCGAAGCTTCCCAGGCATCCTCTGTGGTTGCACCTGAGAAAAAAAATGTTGATGTTGCACAGGAAGGAACGGAAACGGCAGAAATTGCCGAAGCAGATTCTACTGAGCTTGCGAAGGAAGATGAGCCGGCAGAAGAAAATGCCGAACAGGCAAATTCAACAGCAGAAACCCTGCATTTTGCAGCAGAAGATGGACTTCTTTGGCCAATGGAGGGAGACGTTATTTTAAATTACAGCATGGATTCCACTGTTTATTTTGCAACCTTAGACCAGTATAAATATAATCCGGGAGTGATTATTTCAGGTGAAGTAAATGATAAGGTTACTTCTGTTGCCAAGGGACAGGTTTCCGAAATTGAAAACAGCGAGGTAACAGGCTGTACTGTAACTGTAGATCTTGGCGATGGTTACGAGGCAATTTATGGACAGTTAAAAGAAGTAAATTTTGCAGTTGGAGACTATGTGGAAGCCGGCCATGTCATTGGTTATGTGGGTGAGCCTACAAAATATTTCTCTGTAGAAGGAAGTAACCTCTATTTTGAACTGCGTAAGGATGGACTTCCAATTGACCCGGTAGAATTTTTCGAATAATTTTGTAAGGGTTTCGCAAGCAGACTCCTTGAATGTGCATTTGATTTCAACTATAATAGCAATAGCATTTAGGAAAATGAAGTATTGTACAAAACAAGGAGAGGGTTGTGAGAGTACAGAAATATAACAAAGAGGTCAACGCATGGATTGAAGACGTGCAGAAGTACCGCGGAAATGATGCGGAGTGTATGTTAAAATGTTGTCTGAATATCGAACGATATGGGAAGAAAACAAAGGATCCGTGGCTTTTGGGGTTTGCATACTATTTTAGTGGGGAAACCTACTATGTTTTAAATGATGTGGAAAACCTTTTTAAAAACATTACAAAGGCAATTTCATATCTTGACCAATCCGGGTTGTGGGTATTGGCAGCAAGAGCATATAACATTATGGCAATAACCTCTTACAGTAGAGGAAATGCGCCAATTGCAATGGATTATTATCTGACAGGGTTGAACTACTGCAAAAAATATGGACTTTTGTATGAAGAGTGCATGATAAATCAGAATGTTGGTACGCTTTATATGAATTTGGAGCAATATGTGGAGGCACAGCACTATTTTGAGCGAAGCTACGCATATTTAAAAGAAAACCGCGTCGAAGATGAAACATACAAATCTAGTATGGCATGCTTGTGCATTAGTCTTGGAAAGTGTTATATGTACCGGGGAATGTATGAAAGAGCACAGGAGTGCATTGACCGCTTCGATAGAGAATTTTCAGATTGCGAGCAGAATGTTGATATTTTATATGGATTGTGCTTTAAGATTGTCTTTTATCACAGAACAGGAAAAGTGCTGCTTAGAGATGAGAATATTGAAAAAATGCATGAGCGATTAGACGACTGCATGGCTATCATGGATTTGTTTGATGATTTCTATGATATGTGCCAGCTTTTGTTAGAAATAGGCAAAGAGGAAGAGCTTTGGAATATTCTTTCTATCCTTGAGGAACTGACAAAGCAGGCGAAGCTGATTAACTTTCATCGCAAAATTATTGCTATCAAAATCAAATATTATCGAAAGCATCAGGATAATGCCAGCTATTTACAGGCAACAGGTTTATATTATGAGCTGACCGATTTGATGGAGCAGGAAAATAAATATATGATTGCCGGCATGGTAAATATTAGAAGCTCCTTAGAGCGTGCAAACGAGCGAAGCAGAAAAGTAGAAGCGGCAAATGTGCAGCTTATGCAGAAGTCAGAGACAGACCAGTTAACCGGTTTATCCAATCGTTATCGTTTGAATGATTATTCAGAAAAAATATTTGAAAAATGTCTGGATGAGGGAAGAACACTGGCAATCGAAATTCTTGATATTGATTTCTTTAAGCAATATAACGACAATTACGGACATCAGGCGGGAGATGAATGTATTAAAATGATTGCAGACCAGCTGGATAAAATGCAGGATGAGCACACATTTTGCGCACGGTATGGCGGCGACGAGTTTGTCATTCTTTATGATGGAATGACGCAGCAGGAAGTTTTGAAAAAAGCATCCGGTCTTCGCAAAAGTATTATGGATATTCACATGGAGCATCTTTATTCCGAAGCAGAACCGTTTGTAACGATTTCTCAGGGAATCTGTTTTGACGTTCCGGGCGAAAGAAATAAGTGCTGGGATTTTCTGCATACAGCGGATATGATGTTATACCGAGTGAAGCGTAAAAGCAGAAATAATGTCTGCATTGGTGCATTAGATTCTGAAGAGATGCAGATAGAGTTTTAATTATCTGGAAAAACCGGTTTCTGTGAAGGTGGATGAATCGGCAAGAAGTATGAAAACAAAATGTGGAACATTTCCGATATGGCGGCATATGATATATCATACAATCCGCAATCGGAGTTGCACACTTTTACCAGAGAAAAAGATGAATGAATTGATAATATTAATTGTTCCCATAAGGGATATTAGTTGTGAGTGAGAGACTTTATCCGGTTGCTTTTCATATGAAGCACCCCTGTCAATACGACAGGGCTACATATAAAGCGTGAGAGCAATAAAATATGTGGGAACAAAAAGACCCCAATGCACGAATTTAGAAAAGTCGTGTATGGGGTTTTTTTATAATGAGATACAAATGTAAAAAATAGAGTTGTTTCGAAACGCAAAAGTTATCGACAAAATAGGCGGTTTTTGGGGATATTTTACCAGTGCGAATTTCTTGACAAACAAAAATCGTTATGTTAACATATGCAATGCTGTGTAAAGCACAGAAAAAAGAAACAATGTGTGTTAGGGCGCATATAGGTGCGCCCTTTTCGTTTGCCTGTAAAAGCAGGCGGGTGATAATAGGCTTGTTGCGGTGATGGGGTTTGCCGACAAAAAACAGGCAGAAGTCACCACACAAGTGAAAGGAAAAGAATGGAAACAGTAAGATTTGACGAACTAAATTTATACCCACAGGTATTACGCGCGATAAAGGAAATGGGGTTTGAAGCAGCAACACCAATTCAGAGTCAGGCAATTCCAGTTGTAATGTCAGGCGTCGATGTTATCGGTCAGGCACAGACAGGAACAGGAAAAACAGCATCTTTTGGTATCCCGGTACTTCATAAAGTGGATGTAAACAGCAAAAAGACACAGATTATCATCCTCTCCCCAACAAGAGAGCTTGCAATTCAGGTGTCAGATGAGCTTCGTAAGCTGGCAAAATATATGCACGGAGTTAAAATTCTCCCTGTATATGGCGGACAGGACATTAACCGTCAGATTAAGGCATTAAAGGGCGGTGCGCAGATTATTATCGGAACACCGGGACGTGTCATGGATCACCTCCGCAGAAAAACAATTCGCTGCGATGCAGTTAATACCATTGTGTTAGACGAAGCAGACGAAATGCTTAACATGGGATTCCGTGAGGATATCGAGACAATTTTAGAGTATATCCCGGAGGAAAACAGACAGACTGTACTTTTCTCTGCAACCATGCCAAAACCAATTATGGACATCACAAGAAAATACCAGCATGATGCCGTAACCATTAAGGTTGTGAAAAAAGAACTGACCGTTCCAAGCATCGAGCAGTACTATTATGATGTAAAAAGAAAAGATAAGACAGAAGTTTTAACAAGATTATTAGATTACTATAATCCAAAGCTCTCTTTAGTATTTTGTAACACAAAGAAAATGGTAGATGAGCTTGCAGAAGCTTTAAAAGGACGTGGTTACCTTGCAGAAGGACTTCATGGAGATATGAAGCAGGCACAGCGTGACCGAGTAATGAAAGCATTTCGTAGCGGCCGCGTGGAAATCTTAATCGCTACAGACGTTGCGGCAAGGGGAATTGACGTAGATGACGTAGAGGCTGTATTTAACTATGACATTCCACAGGACGACGAATATTATGTACACCGTATCGGCCGTACCGGACGTGCGGGTCGTACCGGAAGAGCCTTTACCTTTATTAAAGGCAAGGAAGTTTACAAATTAAAAGACATCATGCGTTACTGCAAGACAAAGATTCTTGCAATGCCTATTCCATCCTCAGATGATGTGGCACAGATTAAATCTGAAAAAGTATTAGACCAGATTGCCAATATTATTGAGAATGAAAACTTAAAAGATATGATTGAGCTGATTGAAAAGCAGGTCAATGAAGCAGACTATACGGCAATGGATATTGCCGCAGCTTTCTTAAAACAGGCACTTGGTCAGGTAAGCTTAGACAATGACAAGGATGATGCAGACATTGACTGGGAAAATACCGGAGCAGAGGAAGGCATGGTCCGTCTGTTTGTCAATGTTGGTAAAAAAGACCGATGCAAACCGGGCGATATTTTAGGTGCTATCGCAGGAGAATCCGGCATGCCGGGAAAATTAGTCGGCGCAATCGATATGTATGATAAATACACCTTCGTAGAAGTTCCACGTGAATATGGAAGAGACGTCTTAGAAGCCATGAAGAACGCCAAAATCAAAGGACGTTCCGTAAACGTAGAACCGGCAAATCAAAAATAAAACTGCCAAAAAATTTTTGTTAAATTTATAAAGACATAATTCGTATTATCACAAGTTTATGACATTCTCATTTATTCTCTCGACAATCAATTGTTTGGAGGGCGTTGGATAAAATCTTAGAAATTCTTTGCCCTTTTTGATGAAAAACGTTTTGTGTCTGCTCACGCGTTTTACAAGAAGCAACAAAAAGCGTCCGCATCGAGACGGAAATTTCAGTCACAGCTTTCAAGTACATCTAATAGGTTTGCTTTTACAAAGTCGATATAGGAATCTTGCTACCGCAAAGGAGGGCGTTACGTTATCTAAAAAGAAGCGTTTTGTTCTCCTGCGTCCGCAAGATTCCGTTTTGTAAAAGCAAACCTAAAGATGTACTAAGAAAACTGAGAAATGCAAATTTCCGTCATCATGCAAACGCTTTTTTTGCTTTCTTGTAAAACCTTGAGCAGACACAAAATATCGCGATTTCATCGAAAAGGGCAATAGAATTTCAAGATTTTTGACACGCCCTCCAAACAATTTCTTGGAAAAGAATAAATGTGAATGCTCAAAGTTTCTGATAATACGAATTATGCTACGATAAAGTAGACAAAAATATTTTTGGCAGTTTTTTCATTTCTTCATCAAATCTTAATGTTTTAACTGATTGGAAATTCATATTAATTCCTTTACAATAAGTGCATGATCATAAATCCGGAGGAGAAAACAATGTATAACATACTAGTATGCGATGATGAAAAGGATATTGTATCTGCATTAAATATTTATCTGGCGGCAGACGGCTATCAGGTATTTACCGCATATAACGGAAAAGAAGCCATTGAGGTATTAACAAAGGAAGAAATTCATTTAGTATTAATGGACATTATGATGCCGGAAATGGACGGCATCACCGCAATGATAAAAATTCGAGAGATGAGCAATGTACCGGTAATACTTTTAACAGCAAAAAGCGAAGACACGGACAAAGTTCTTGGGCTTACCGTTGGGGCAGACGATTATGTGACAAAGCCATTTAATCCGGTTGAGGTGCAGGCGCGTGTAAAATCACAGTTAAGACGTTATATGCAGCTTGGCGGCGGACAGATAAAGCAGGACACGTTAGTAATTGGTGGTATTGAATTGGATGATAGAACCAAGGAAGTAACCTTAGATGGTGAAAAAGTATCTTTAACCCGCACCGAATACGACATATTAAAGCTATTGATGGAGCATCCGGGAAAAGTATTCTCACCAAATGAGATATATGAGCAGGTTTGGAACGACAATCCATATGGAACAGAAAATACTGTAGCAGTACATATCCGTCATCTTCGGGAAAAAGTAGAATACAACCCGGCAGAACCACGCTATTTAAAGGTAGTTTGGGGACGCGGCTATAAGATGGAAGGAAAGGTGTAAATTACATGAAAAAGTTAAAGAGTTCTGTAATAGCAAAGATTATTGCATGGATTCTGCTTGCATGCTCTGCGATAGGCGTGGTTTTAACAGTAACAGCGGCAGTTTATTTCGAGGACAATGCTTATTATAACATTACGCTTGACCAGGCAAAGAAGAATACGTTTGAGGGCTTATGTAACCGCTATTCTGCGATGGCGGTCGGGCAGATGGATCAAGAAGGTGTAAATGAGACCTATTTTGCAGATAAAAACTTTAAATATGGAATTATCAAAGCAAAGAATAAAAAAGAGCTAAATTCTTTAGATTTAAATAAAGAGAAAACGTATTTAGAACGAAACTTTACGGAAGAAGTAAAGTTAGAGGATTTAAATATATTTGAGTGTTATATTAACGACGATACCTATTTTTCCTCATGGAAACCAGACAGTCTTTTTGGTAGCTATTATATTTCACACAGCAACCCTGAGTGGACTGGTTATGGAATTTTAGAGTATGTTTATGAAAAAAATAGCGGTATTTTCTATTATCATTGTGAAAATGGAAAATATTATCCGGTACAGAATATTCTTTTTACAACAACAGAAAATGATGGAACAAACGTAGCATGGGAAGCTATTTATGAATTTGACAAGGAAGCACTTGCGTACAGATTAGTCTCCATGAAAGAGGGTGAAGCTCTAGCAGAAACAGCAGACTATGAGACCTTGCTTCATATTTACTGTGATGAATCAAAAGACAATGGGGAAGAGACTATAACAGCAGAAGCTGCGATGGAAGTACTCACTGGGGAATTGGTGCATTTTAATGAGATAAATGCAAGTGTTTTAGGATACACCAATTGGAATACGGTAAATGTTTGGTTAGATTATATCACAGATGACATTGCCACAGAGGTGACAATTTCTGTGAATGATTTTGAGACGATTACCGGTTGCGAATACGCCGTAGATTTAAACGTAGAAAATCTTTCTGAAAAGTCAGAGGATGTGCTGGTGCAGAAAGCAGACTTCTATATTGATATGGGAGAAAATACGCTTTATGAGTTTATGCAGGAAACAGAAGGAACGAATTATTACGTGGTATCCTTTGTTCCGGAAACCTTAAAAAATAGCGGTACAGACTGGATGGAGGGAGACTTATTTGTTCAGGCGGACTACCTGTTAGAAAAAGCTTATGAATTTCGCTATGAGGTTTTTGGTATTTGCGTAAGCTCTCTGATTCTATTGGTGGCATCCTTTGTATTCTTAACAGCAGCAGCCGGACACCGTTGTGGTGTAGAGGGGATTTCAGGAACTTGGGCAGAAAAAATTCCTTTGGAAATTTTCTGGATTATATGCTATGCGATAGAGGCGTTGCTTATTGTTTTAGCAGTAAGCTCTGCAGAATTAATTGATGATATAACTTCTATTATTTGGATGGTGTTAACCTGTTTCTTTGTTTTCTGTGGCGGCTGCCTTGCCATGGGATGTTATCTCGACTTTGTAGTAAGAGTAAAGCTTGGAAAATGGTGGGAAAGTATGCTTCTTTGGAAGATTTGCTGCTGGGTCGAGACAAAATGTAAAAAGGCTGGTCGTTTCTTTGCAGAAAATACGAAATTACTTTGGAAAGTTGTAATCGGATATGGTATGCTCAGCTTTGCTGAACTGCTTATTTGGCTGATGATGGCAATGTACTCTTATGAAATGATATTTTGGCTGATATTGCTTGTGGTGGTAAAACTGGCAGTTTTGGCATTTTTATTAAAATGTGTTGACGAGATGAAAAAGCTGGAAGCAGCGGGAGAACATTTTGCAGCAGGCGACTTACAGTATCAGATAGATACCTCAAAAATGCTTTGGGATTTTAAAAAGCATGGAGATAATTTAAACAGCTTAAGTGACGGACTTTCCAAAGCAGTAGATGCACGAATGAAAAGTGAGCATTTTAAAACGGAGTTAATCACAAATGTATCTCACGATATTAAGACACCGCTGACATCTATTATCAACTACGTGGATTTACTGAAAAAAGAAGACATTACAAATGAAACAGCTTTAGAATACATCGAAGTGTTAGACCGTCAGTCTGCAAGGTTAAAAAAGCTGATTGAAGATTTGATGGAGGCATCTAAAGCGTCTACCGGAAATCTGGCAGTGAATTTCGAGAAATTAGAAGCCGGAGTGTTTATGGTGCAGACCGTAGGCGAGTTTGAAGAAAAGACAAGTGCCTGTGACCTGGAGCTTGTAATTAAAAAGCCGGAAGAACCGGTTTATATTATGGCAGACGGCAGACATTTCTGGCGTGTAATTGACAACCTGATGAATAACATCTGCAAATATGCGCAGCCGGGAACGCGGGTATATATTAACCTTGAGGTACAGGAGAATCAGGCGTATATCGTGTTCCGTAATACTTCAAAATATCCGTTGAACACTAGCAGTGAAGAATTAATGGAGCGTTTTGTAAGAGGTGACAGCTCCAGAAACACTGAGGGTAGCGGACTTGGTTTATCCATTGCGAGAAGCTTAATGGAGCTTATGCATGGAAAATTCGAGTTAGTAGTGGATGGAGACTTATTTAAGGTTCTCCTGACCTTTGATGTGGTATCGTAAACATAAGCATTTCGTGTGATTGAGCGTGAATAAAGCACATAGGAAAATTACCGAATACTTATCATATATTGCAGCAATAACCTTACGGGCGTGATGCCAAGCCGGCAGCACGCTCGTAAGGTTATTTTCAGTTTAAAAAGGTGGTACGAAGGTAATTGAGATAATTGTCGGAGGGTGGGTGAGTTTCACAGTGACTGCATTCTATGTATCTATTTCATTTCAAATCAAAAACATTATTGATAAAAAAGAGAATTATAGTAAACTTATATTATTATGAAAAAGGAGATAACAAAGAATGAGGATAGGTATAACATACGAAGTCGGTCAGATTTTCCAATATTTTCGACATACGGAGCAGTTTAAATTATATGATGTAGAAAACGGGCAGGTAACAGAAACTTGTGTGGTAGATACAAACGAATGGGGAGTGAATCAATAAAATGGGACGAGATAAAGATGAAAACAGATGGGGACGCAGCAACTGGGAGTTAGACAGTTGGGAACAGGCAAGAGCCAATCAGGCAAAACAAAATCAGGACAATTGGAATCAGGGCAGAGGGAACAACTTGAATTCAAATAGTCAGCCAAACCAGAATGGCTGGAACCAAAGCAGCGAGAACCAAAATAGATGGAATCAGGAGACCAGGCATCAAAGTAATAGCTACTATTATCAGAAAGCTGGTTCCCGGCCGCAGGTAAATCAGGCAGATGTGTGGATAGAGCAGCAGAAGAAAAAGAGAAACCATACTGCTGGCATTGCAGTTGGTATCATGGTTGTAATTGCATTTTTTATTTTCTTTATTCCAGCAATGCTTTTGGCTTTTAATAATAAAAAGGACCAAAATACAGCAAATACAAATCCACATAGCTCTTATCACAAGGAAAGCACGGTAGATGGCGAGCCGGTTACACTTCGGGAAGAGCCGGAATCACCATTTTTTAAAGAAGCAGTAGAGAAAATGTTTGGCAAAGCAGTTGAAGACGTAAAGGCATCCGATTATGAAAGCATTGTAAGCATTAGTATTGCATGGGAAAACAATTATGCAGCATTGACTTATCAGCAGGCGGATGGCACAGAAAGAACTGCATACATAGAAAGTGGAGATAAGGAATATGCCGATTTACAGTGCTTTACAAATTTAGAGGCTGTGGATATTGGAAGAGATGATTTAAGAAGCGGTGATTTGTACGGATTGGACGCACTCACAACTGTTTATAGTGGTAGTGGTATGTCGATTTTATATGAGGCTGTTGAGTGTCCGGAAAATATTACTGAAATCGGAATGCGCGGTTCTTTTATGAGTGACTCTTATGAGGATGTAATATACTTTCCAAATGTAGAAAAACTGTACTTAGATGTAGAGGGATTGAGTGAATTAGATTCCGCTGCACAGCTTGATAAGCTGAAAGAATTAACGATTATTACTGATGAATACAGTGGGTATACAGATTCTGCGGTGTTTGCAGGACTTTATCAGCTAACAGAGCTGGAGGTGCTTTCCATTGACAGCAAGGACTTGCGGGATATAGGGTTCTTAGAAAACATGACAAAGCTGAGAGAGTTTACCGTTATAAATGCTGAGATTTTGGATGTAGAGAGTATTTTAGACAGAGCAGATACCCTTGAAAAGCTTACAGTATGGCACACTTATAAAGTAACAGATTATTCACCGGTATTTGAACTGACGAATTTAACACAGCTTGCGGTGGAATTAACAGACGACAGTGAGGTTCCATCCCTGTCAGCATTCAAAAACTTAAAGCTATTTGCAGTCGGTCATGCCTATGGAGTGGATAATGTTGTGACAGCCAAAGGATTAGAGGAACTTGTTTTAGTCAATAACTACGATGGAACAGAGGAATGCATTGGGCAGATGGATTGGCTCAAGAAATTGTCAATTATGGATGAGTCTATTTATGAAGATACAATAAAAGCTATTGCAACCATGCAGAACCTGGAAGAGTTAAATTTGGATGGAAGCTTTGTATGGTATGATATTTCGTGTTTGTTTTCGATGCAGAATCTGAAGGTTTTGTCTATGGAAGAAGCAACAGTAGGTATGGATTTTTCAAAGGTATCCGACTGTCCATCGTTGGAAGCGTTAAATATGAATTATGTAAAAATGGAAGGCCTAGTAGACGGAGCATGGAATTATAGAGATCCGGAAATTATCGTGAAGTTTTCAGAGAATCCGGAGTTTTTCTCACATGTTCCAAATGTGAGAGAATTGCGTCTTGCAGAGCACGAGTTAACAGATGTTAATTTTGGAGAAGGCTTAAAAGAACTTGAAGTTCTTGACATTACAGACTCTTATGTAACTGATTTAACGCCATTGGCAGGTTTAGAGCATTTGCAGTGTGTATTGTGTAAGAATGCGCCAATTGCCAAGACCGCCGGGATAGACGATAAATTAGTACGTGATTCGGAGTGGTAAAATATTATTACGAAGAGCAGAAGAATGTGATACGAGAGCAGCTAAAGAGTACATGGAAAATAAAAATGCCGAGGAAATGCATCTGCAAATAAAGCCGCGGGTTTATGGAATTGCGAATTGTGGATTTTATGAAGGAATTCAGGCTGATTTAGCCTTAAAAGTATTAGAAAATTGGTGCGTAAAAACAGGCTGTATCTGGGGAAGCAGTATCGGAGTTGGTGGTGGCGTCAGGCAATCAAAGCCAACGGCGGCAAAAAGAAGGATTTAGCAAAAAGGCCGTAGTAGAATGGAGCGAATATGAGTAATACAATCAGAGAGATGGTAAAAGAGGACAAAAACAGTGTGCTTGCCATGATGCGTGGCTTTTACGCCTCACCTGCCGTTTGGAGCAATGGCTCGGAGGAAATTTTCAATAGCGACATCGACAACTGCGTTGGTGAATGTCCGTATGTAGAAGGCTATATTTTTGAAAATGATAAGGAAATACAGGGCTATGCAATGGTTGCAAAAAGCTTTTCCACAGAATTTGGAAAGCCTTGTATTTGGATTGAAGATTTATTTCTTAAGCAGGAATACAGAGGGCTTGGAATCGGCAGCAGATTTTTTGAATACATTGAGAAAAAATACCCGGACGCAATCATGCGATTAGAGGTTGAGGAAGAAAATGAAAACGCTATTCGTGTATACAAGAAAAACGGCTATGATTTTCTTCCTTATTTGGAGATGAAGAAGGAAAAATAGATGAACCTATATCATTATTATAATAAAAATGCAAAACCATTTTTAAATCTATCAGATTTAAAAATTGAAGATGCAAACGCATTGCTAAATGAAATTCGACAGACAAGCCCGGATTCCTATTGTGCGAAAAGACCGCCAGAGTATGTGAAAAAAAGATTATACTATGAAAATATCTTAAGAGAAGAATTTAAGAAAAAAGGTGGAAAGATTGAGAGGAATGTGCCACATTACATGACCGTAGAACATAGTCCATGGCTTAGTTCGTGGTATGAGGAATGTGCTTATATAAAAATTCCAATTGAAGAATTTGACTTAAACACACTTTCTTTTACCTATGGAGATTCTCATCCCACATTCAGTGACCGAGTAAATGACGGAAAAGAATACCGAAAAAAATTATATACATATCATGAAATATTAAAAATCATTGATAAATATGGATTGCCACAGGAGTGGAACAACGATGGAGTATTTGGACCGGAACGGTATATTGAGGTTCATATTTGGAGTGATGAAACAGTAAAGCGTTATCGCTAACAGTTACGAGGAAAAAGCATGCAAAATACATATGAATACACAAAGATTCGTAAAAATATCTGGCAGATTGCAGAAGACGCGGGGGTGTGCTGTACACTGATAAAAGGAAGTGAAATGGCATTGTTGATTGACACGGGATATGGTCAGCGAAATTTGAGAGTGTTTGTGGAAAAAAATATTACTACACCATATATGGTAATCAACAGCCACGGACACCCTGACCATATCGGTGGAAATCATTGGTTTGATTGTGTTTATGCATTTCGGGAAGAATGGGATGTGATAAAGCATTTTGAAGAAAAAATGCAAAATTATGAGTTGAAAGAAATACAAACAGACACACAGATTTCTTTAGGAGACAGACACATCGACATCATTTCCTTAGCGGGGCATACAATAGGTTCTATCGGCTTTGTGGTACGGGAAGAAAAGCTGTTGATTGCAGGAGATGCATTTAATGAGGGACTGTGGTTATTTAACTATGGTTCTCTATCCATGAGACACCTTTATGACACCCTGAAAAAAACAATGGATTTGGATTTTGTTTCTTATTTATGCGGGCATAGCAGAGAAGAGTATCCAAAAGAAAAATTGCTAACTCATATTAGAAACATAGAAAATCTGAAAGTGGATGAAAGCACGAAGCAGGAAACGATTGGTTTTGAAACTTATTGCAGCTCTTATGAGGATATAAATGGAAGGTCTGAAATTGTCTTTACTATAGATAGGTTAGGATAAAACGAAAATAGGCAATGTGAGGTTTATTTGTGATAGGATTATATTTTAGTGGAACAGGAAATTCAAGATATGCGTTAGAAGTATTCTTGCAAGAGTATGATGCAGAAGCGAAAGCGTTTTCAATAGAAGAAGAGTGTATTATTGAGAAAATTAAAGAGCATGACGAGATATTTTTCAGTTATCCGGTACAATATAGTACAGTGCCTAAGATTTTGCGGGACTTTGTGATAAGTAACCATGAATTGTGGAGTAATAAAAAGGTATTTATTATTGCTACTATGGGATTGTTTAGTGGTGATGGAGCAGGCGTTTTAGGGCGTTTGCTTCAGAAGTATGGAGCGAAAGTTATTGGTGGATTACATTTAAAAATGCCGGATAGTATTGGTGATGAAAAAGTCTTAAAACGCCCATTAGAGAAAAATATTCAGCTTGTTCAAAATGCGGAAAGTAAGATAAAAAAGGCTGTGAAAGAGATAAAAGCAGGAAACCCGCCACAAGAAGGAATTGGTGTTTTTTGCCGCATGGCAGGATTCTTTGGACAGCGTTTATATTTTGGTTACAAAACTAAGAATTATACAGATAAGTTGAAGATAGACACGCAGAAATGTGTGGGATGTGGCAAATGCGTCAAACTATGTCCGATGAATAATATCGAATTGGTTGAGGGGTGTGCAATGCCAAATAATTGCTGTACGATGTGTTATAGGTGTGTTAATTATTGTCCGAAACAGGCGATTACGCTGCTAGGCAAAGAGGTTGTTGAACAGAGTGTGATAGAAAAATATTTATAGTAATTCAAAGCTGAAGGGGAAGTAAGTTTATGGTGAAATATAAGATAGCATCAAAATCCGATATAGAATTGCTGATGCAGAGCAGATTAGAAATGCTGAGGTTGGTAAATGACCTGCCATCTGACTATGCATTTAGCGAGGAAATTATTGAAAAAAGTAGAGAATATTTTGAGAAGGGAAATCAGACAACCATTTTAGCAATGGATGAAAAGGTAATAGGCTGTGCAACATTGTGTTATATTGAAATGATGCCTACGTTTTCACATCCAACAGGTAAGCGGGCGCATTTGATGAATGTATACACAAACAGCCAGTACCGTAGACAGGGAATTGCCTATCAAATGATAAATATGCTGATTGAGGAAGCCAAAGAAAAAGGCATTACGGAAATAAGCCTGGATGCAACAGAGGCAGGCAGACATTTATATAAAAAGTGCGGTTTTGTCGAATCAGATGAATGCATGGTGCTTAATTTGAACTAGAATATTGTCAGGCAGGGAATGAACAGAAGAAGAGAGATGGAGGAGTTTCTAATGAGTGAAAGAAAAGGATTGAACGCAAATCAATTAAAATTAATTGCAATTATGGCCATGACGCTTGACCACTTAACATGGACGATGTATCCGGGATATTCAAAAGTTTGGTGGGTAATTCTGATTCATATTGTAGGTAGACTGACCGCGCCTATCATGTGGTTCTTTATTGCGGAAGGATATTATTACACACACGATTTTAAAAAGTATGCGAAACGTTTATTTCTTTTGGCAATTGTATCTCATTTTGCATATAATTTCTGTTTTGGGATTTCGTTTATTCCGTTTAAAACCTCTGTTTTCAATCAGACAGGCGTTGTGTGGTCGTTAGCATGGGGCTTAATGCTTTTATACATAAATGACAGTGAAAAATTAAAGCAATGGCAGAAGACAATTTTAATCATGTTGATTTGCTTGATTACATTTCCATCGGATTGGAGCTGTATTGCAGCTATGGCGATTTTATTCATTGGCTCATATCGGGGCAATTTCAAAAAGCAAATGACATGGATGATGGTATGGACAGCAGTTTATGCAGCGGTTTACTTTGTATTTATTGACAAGGTGTATGCGATTATCCAATTATGCACGTGTTTAACGATTCCACTTTTGTATTTGTACAATGGCAAACGGGGTTCATGGAAAGGAATGGGCAAGCTGTTTTATATTTTTTATCCGGCACACCTTGTAATATGTGGTGTTATCCGCATTCTTTTATGGGGAATGGATTTTACAACGGCAACAGCAAACTTTTAACAAACAAAAGTGAGGAGGAATCAGCATGAAAGTGAAACTTTTATTTCAGGCACTTAGCAAATTTATACTTGGCATTGTTATGATATACATTAAATTATCCGAAAACAATCGGAGAGTCTTGGAAAGTTGAAGAGCCTTTGAAAAAAGAATTAGAAGCAGTTAGAAAATGTATGCCTGACCGGATTTTATTTTTGGATGCTTCGGAAGAGGTTTTGCGCCGGCATAAGGAAGCAGATACCACGCGTTCCAGAGGCTTTTTCGAGCATCATTTGACATATTTACTGCCCTTGAAGCGTCAGTGGTTTTTGCAAAAAGAGAACGTGGATGTTCTCACGGTGGATAGCCTGACGAAGGAAGAAGTCGGGCAGAAGGTAAAAGAATGGATAGATTTACAGATAGAAAAAGCTAGATAATGATTCATTTTGGAGAAAAAACAGGTGAGAAGAGATATAATGAAAAAGAGATTTATACAGATAAGCAGAATTTTTATTATTTTATTTGGTTGTGAACTGGCGGTATTATTGGGATTTATCTTTTTTACAAAAGAGGATGAGATAGCAATTCCAAGTATTCTTGGAGTGGCATTTTTAATAGGAATTATTGGAATGCTTGTGTGTGTGGCAATTGCATTTGTTTTAGATGCAATCGAGAGCATCAAGCGCGATAACTTCTCTTATATAGCAGGCTACCTGGGAGCGGTAGCCGTGCTTACGATTGCGGTAACTGCGGTTGATTATTTTTGGGGAGAACAGCAGGGTGCAATATTAGAAACGGCAATCAAAGCCCTTGTTGTTGTAGGCGGTTCGCGAGCCGTTGAGTATGTATTTCGAAAAGAAAAATAGAGGTTTAAAGCGCGCGTGCATACTCAACCAACGGTTGGATACTTTTCTGATTGGTAAAATCAAGAGTTTTTCCATAAGTCTCTAGCATCAGCTTGTCTTCGGAAGTTAGAGCCGATTCATCTTTTTTGGCTAACATGTTACAAAGCATCTTCATCATGGTTTTATGTATAAAATTTAATTTTGTATAGTCGATGCCGCCATGAAAATGGAAAAGTGTCATCTTTTCAAACATGTCCGCAGGAATTGTCTGTGCCAGGGCTTCGCGAATGTGCGAGACATTTTTCGGAATGTCAGGACTAGCAAGACCACAGGTAAAAAGAATCAGCTTTTTTCCAGTGAGCAAAGACTGATTTTTTATAAGAAATTTAATACCGCTGACACCACCGGCATAAAGACCGCCGCCATAAATAATGGTGTCAGCTGCCTCTAAATCCCTCGGGCGGGCATTTTTGGTTTCTAGCAGAGTACAGGAAAGTGCCTCTGCAATCCATTCGGCATAGCGTTTGGTTGTTCCGTATTTTGATTCAAAAATAATAAGTATTTTATTCATATAAAAATCTCCTTTATTTATAAAAAGTGACACATTTGTGTCATTTCTTGTTTTATAGTATACTTACTGAAAATAGAAAATCAATAGATTTGAAAAAGTGCTACAAAAAGGCAGATTTGTGCCACGTGAGGAGAAATGCGATGAATGGTCATATGAAACAAAAAGAGCAGTCGAGGAAAATGATAGAGGATGCATTGTTTAAGCTGCTGGATGAAAAAGAATACTCCCAGATTACCATTACAGAAATTGTGAAACGGGCAGATGTTGCAAGAAGAACGTTTTACCGATTATATGAAAGCAAGGAAAGCGTGATAGGACATTATTTTAAACAGCTGTGTGAAAAATATAAAAGTTCTCACCCAGCATTAAAGGGCTACGACTTAAAGCAGATTGCACTGGATTTCTTTTCTTTTTGGTATCGAGAAAAAGAAGTGCTGCTGAAATTACATAGAGTGGGATTAGATGATATGCTGTATTTTGAAATCAGCAGAGCTTCCACAGAAGTTGTTGGTGGGCGTGTCAGCAGTGAAAAGCTGCGGGAAAGTGAAGATTTAGCATATTTTGCCTGCTATTCGGTGGGTGGATTTGTCAATCTGCTGTTTCGTTGGATAGATAGCGGCATGGAAGAAATGCCGGAAGTATATGCAGAAATCGTCAGTGGGGCAATTGCTAAATTTATTTGAAATTTAGGGACGCAGCCTAAATTTCGAAAAAAGGGCTACGTCCCCAAATTTCGAAATTCTAAGCGTTAGAGGATAAATTATGAAAACACTAATTTGTGATGATG
>X314_Red_Deer__coassemble_56_pt1 | contig 21890 bp, 17 predicted proteins | sample X314_Red_Deer__metabat2_high_PE_002 | metagenome-assembled genome bin X314_Red_Deer
GCGTTTAGCATTGTGGGCTGAATATTATCCATTGTTCTTGCAAACTTCGCTTCCTTGGTCTGCTGGGCTTCAAACTCATCCCACAGCCCCCGGAAATATTTTGCCTGATCTTCCGGCAATATTCCAAAAATACGCTCCGCAGCTTTCTCCTCCCGCTGCTTTTTGGTTTTCTTTCCTTCCTCATCATAAGCATAGGTATCACCGGCATCAATCTCCACTAAATCGTGAATCAAAAGCATAGACACTGTACGAAGCACATCAATTTCCTCATTTGCATATTCACTTAACAAAAGTGTCATAACCGCCATATGCCACGCATGCTCTGCATCATTTTCTTTCTGCACACCATCTGTCAAATAAGTCTGACGTTTTACAAACTTTTCTTTATCAATTTCTTGGCAGAACGCAAACTGTTTTCTCAAACGTTCTTCCCTTGAGAGTTCAGGTTTTATCGTTTTTTCATCTAATGCATTTTCTGATTTATCTAAAATTCGATACCCACGATTCGTGGCCTCTATCTCACAACCTGCCGCACGAAGCAGAGCAATATCCTGCACAACGACCTGTCTGCTTACCTGAAACTCTTTTGCAAGTACAGCACCACTTAACGCACCCTTAGTCTGTTGCAGTTTTTGTATAATCTTTTCTCTACGGGTTTCACCTGTCATGCCTTGCATTTCCTTCCTTATTTATATGTTCGGGAGTTCCTATACAGACATTACTTTTAAACTGCATGTAAATTTTTCAAAGAAATATCCATAATCGGCGCGGAATGTGTCAGAGCTCCACTGGAAATAAAATCAACGCCCAAGTCTACAAGACGTGCAATATTCTCTTTTGTCACATTACCGGAAACTTCAATTTCTGCACGACCTGCAATGTAATCAATCGCTTCTTTCATCTGCTCATGTGTCATATTATCAAGCATGATAATGTCAGCTCCTGCTTCCACTGCTTCCTTTACCATGCCAACGGTTTCGACTTCCACTTCAATTTTGCGGACAAAAGGTGCATATTCCTTTGCCATTGCAATTGCTTCCTTTACACCACCGGCTGCGCCAATGTGATTATCTTTTAACAGCACACCGTCTGATAAATTGTAACGGTGGTTATTTCCACCACCGACACGTACGGAATATTTTTCAAAAATACGATTGTTTGGTGTTGTTTTTCTTGTATCCAGCAGTTTTGTCTTTGTTCCTTTTAATAAACCTGCAACTGAATTGGTATATGTAGCAATTCCGCTCATTCTCTGCAAATAATTTAACGCGGTTCTTTCTCCGCAAAGCAATGTTTTAATGTCACCATGAACCTTTGCCATAAGCTGTCCATTTTTCACTTCATCGCCGTCTTTTACAAAAAATTCTACTGTTGTTTTCTCATCTAATAAAGTAAATACGCGCTCAAACACCTGTAATCCGCAGATAATTCCATCCTGTTTGCAAATCAAATCCACTTCCCCCGCCTGATTATATGGCATAACGCTGTTTGTACTTACATCTTCACTGCTGATATCTTCCTGAAGTGCACTTAAAATCAATGGTTCCACATTTAATTTCATTGTTATCTGATCAAACATCTTTTTCATCCTCTTTCTCTTCGTTTGCTTTTTCTATTGCATCTTTTACAATTTGTCTGTATTCCGATTCCAACTTTGCCGCGTCCTGATATACTTCTGTGGTAAAATTCTCCCAAATTTGTTCCTCACTTCCCGCCTGCAAAGACGCTTTCGCTTCCGCCATCGCCTTTGCCGCACGCTTTGCGAACACAAGACTTTCTAATAAGGAATTACTTGCCAGACGATTTTTTCCATGAACACCATTACATGCAGTTTCTCCCACTGCGTAAAGTGCCTGCATTGTCGTTTTACTGTTATGATCAACCTTAATTCCGCCCATAAAATAATGTTGTGCCGGCACTACGGGAATGCATTCTTTTGTCACATCATAACCCATTTTTTCACAATGCATTACGATATTCGGAAAATGTGACAACAATTCCTCCGTCGGAACCGTTCTCAAATCTTCCCATACGAACTCCGTTCCGTCCTCTTCCATTTGCTTGTAAATAGCCTGTGTCACTACATCTCTCGGCAAAAGCTCGTCCACAAATCGTTCCATATATTTATTGTAAAGCTTGGCACCCTCACCACGGACAGATTCCGATATCAAAAAACTGCGTTCCGTAGCCTCTTTTGTGTATAACGTGGTTGGGTGAATCTGCACATAGTTGATATCCTTCAATACTATGCCGTGACGCACCGCCATTGCAATTGCATCTCCCGTCAAATGTCTGAAATTTGTGGAAAACTGATAAATACCTCCGATGCCGCCTGTTGCAAGGACTGTTTCTTTCGCAGCTACGGTTTCCAAAGAACCATCTTGCATACGAATTACTCCGCCATAGCAGCGATTATCTTCGCACACGATATCCAACAGCGTAGTATGCTCCAAAATCGTTATATTTTCCCGGTGCCTTGTTTCTGCTAAAAGCTTGCTGGTAATTTCTTTTCCGGTAGTATCTTCATGATATAAGATTCTTTTGTTGGAATGAGCCCCTTCTCTTGTAAATGCAAGAGCTCCATTTTCATCTCTCTGAAACTCTACACCATAAGCCAGCAAGTCAGAAACCACATCCTGTGACGAACGGATCATGATTTCTACGGATTCCTTATCGTTCTCATAATGACCTGCCCGCATTGTATCTTCAAAATAACTATTATAATCAGCCTCTTCCTTTAACATACACATACCACCCTGCGCCAAAAAGGAATCACTGCTTTCGCAGTCAGACTTCGTTATTATTAATATTTTTTTATCTTCCGGCAGCTGCAATGCGCAATACAGCCCTGAACATCCGCTACCAACAATTAAAGTGTCTGCTTTTATCATAGCTTTACAAAATCACTCTCTTTTTCTGCATTTGTTCTGCATTGTATCACAACTTGTAATATCTGACAAGACAGCTGCCTTGACTTTTTTCTTTTCATTCATTATAATGCTCTAAATGAATTTAGGAAGGAAATGTAAAAATTATGTATAGCACAAAGGATATGCAGGACGAAATTCTGCGTTTAAAAAAGGAAAAAGATATTTGTATTCTTGCTCATGCCTATCAGAGCCAGGATATTTTAGAGGTTGCCGATTATATTGGAGATTCCTACGGCTTAAGTGTACAAGCTGCTAAGACAAGCCAGAAAAACATTTTAATGTGCGGCGTCCGCTTTATGGCTGAAACAGCTAAAATTCTTTCCCCTGAAAAGAGGGTTTTTGTTTCACATTCCCAAGCCGGCTGTCCAATGGCTGAACAGATTTCGCCTGAGGAGCTTTGCAAATTAAAAAAAGAGTATCCTGACTATACAGTAGTTGCATATGTAAACACCACCGCTGAATTAAAGAAGCATTGTGATGTCTGTGTTACCTCTGCTTCTGCCGTCAAAGTTGTAAAAAGTATCGAAAATAAAAATATTCTTTTTATTCCTGACTGCAATCTTGGTGCATGGGTAGAAAAGCAATGTCCGGAGAAGAATTTTAAATTCGTAAATGGAGGCTGCCCAATCCATCTTGGTATTACTGTTACAGATGTCCATAATGCCCGTAAGCTTTATCCAAATGCCAAGCTGTTAGTTCACCCGGAATGTCACCCGGAGGTTTCTGCCCTGGCTGATTTTATTGGCAGCACCACCGAAATTATGGCTTACGCAAAAGAAAGCGATGATACTGACTTTATCATCGGTACTGAAAACAGCATTGTCCAGCATTTACAGTTTGAGCTGCCTGAAAAGAATTTTTATGTTCTTTCGAAAGCCTGCGTCTGTCAGGATATGAAACTTACCACACTTGCTGAGGTTCTTCGTTGTGTACAGGGAACCGGCGGAGATGAGATTATTCTTCCGGAAGATACAATGAGAGAAGCAAGAAGATGTATTGATAATATGTTGAAAAGTTAATTTAAATTTGCAATATTATGGACAAATAACACCTCTTGAAGCAGGATAAGACTTCGAGAGGTGTTTTTGTTTGTCAACCGGCACGCGTTGCGCCTTCAAAACTCCGCCCATCACGTAAGCTACGAGCAGAGTAGCTGACTGGCAAGCGCCAGTCAGCACACGGCTGTCGCCGAATGAAAATACAAAAAAATCCCTCGCCCGGAAACAAATTTCCAGCGAGGGATTTTTTGTATTTTCACTCTGCTCGTAGCTTACGTGATTATTTTAATGTAACTTTAGCACCTTCAGCTTCTAATTTAGCTTTGATGTCTTCAGCTGTAGCTTTGTCTGCAGCTTCTTTTAAGATCTTAGGAGCGCCGTCTACAACGTCTTTAGCTTCTTTTAATCCTAAACCTGTTGCTTCACGAACAACTTTGATAACTTTAACTTTGTTTGGTCCAACTTCTGTTAACTCTACGTCGAACTCTGTTTTCTCTTCAGCGCCTGCTGCTTCACCAGCACCTGCTGCTGCAACTACAACGCCTGCTGCTGCAGATACGCCAAATTCTTCTTCACAAGCTTTTACTAATTCATTTAATTCTAATACGCTTAACTCTTTGATAGCATCGATAAATTCTGCTGTTGTTAATTTTGCCATTTTAATTTCCTCCATTAAAATTTAATCTTATACCATTACGGCATGTCTTGTTGTTATTCCTGAATAACTTCAGGCTGTACATCTGACAATCTTTTGATTATTCAGCTGTTTCTTCTGTTGCTGGTGTTTCCTCAGCTACAGGTGCTGCTTCTACAGCTGCGTCTGCTGCGCCACCTTTCTCAGCGATCTGATTAAGAACGCGAGCGAAGTTAGCAACTGGAGACTGCATGCTTCCAAGTAATCTTGAAAGTAATACTTCTCTTGATGGTACTTCTGCGATAGCTTTCATACCTGCTTCGTCGTAGAAGTTACCTTCTACAACACCAGCTTTGATTTCTAAAGCTTTTGCTGTCTTAGCAAATTTAGCTAACTCTCTTGCTGGAGCTGTTGCATCTGTTGTAGAAATAGCAAATGCGTTTGGTCCTTCAAGGGAATCTGCAAGGCTTGCAAATTCTGTACCTTCGATCGCACGTTTCACTAATGTATTCTTATATACTTTATAAGTTACACCAGCTTCTCTTAATGCTTTACGTAACTGAGTATCTTCTGCAACAGTAAGTCCGCGGTAATCTACTACTACTACTGACTGTGCATCTTTGATGCATTCAGAAATTTCCTGAACGATAGGCTGTTTAAGTTCTACTTTTGCCACGATTTGTGTACCTCCTTTTATTATTTTTCGCAACACTCATGTGCTGCATTGCATAAAAGACTTTGAGGTTTATTCTAATAAAAAACCTCTCTGTCAAAGACAGAGAGGCGAAATCTCTACTCAAACGTTCATAAAACGTTTCTCTAATGATTGCTCATTATCAGATTTCCTCGGTAGGTCTTTACGTTTACGCCTTGCGGCACCTACTGTCTTCGGCAATATGCAAAGCATTGCTCGTCACAATGCTTCGCCATTATATCATTGTATATCAATGCTGTCAATAAGTTTTTCCAAAATTAGTTAGCAATTTTTGTAACGTTTAATTTAACGCCAGGTCCCATTGTAGAAGTGATTGTTGCACTCTTAATGTACTGACCTTTTAAGCTTGCCGGTTTTGCTTTATTGATAGCACCCATAAGGCTCTGGAAGTTGTCGCTTAACTGTTCTTCTGTAAAAGAAGCTTTTCCAACTGGCACGTGGATAATGTTTGTCTTATCTAATCTGTATTCAATCTTACCAGCTTTGATGTCGTTAACAGCTTTTGTTACGTCCATAGTAACTGTTCCAGCTTTTGGGTTTGGCATTAAGCCTTTTGGTCCGAGTACACGTCCCAAACGACCAACAACACCCATCATATCAGGTGTAGCAACAACAACGTCGAAGTCTAACCATCCTTCGTTCTGGATCTTTGGAATTAAATCCTCTCCACCAACGTAGTCAGCTCCAGCTGCCTGTGCTTCATCTAACTTAGTACCTTTAGCGAATACTAATACTTTAACAGTTTTACCTGTTCCGTGTGGTAATACTACCGCACCACGGATCTGCTGTTCTGCATGACGACCATCACAACCAGTTCTGATGTGAAGTTCGATTGTTTCATCAAATTTAGCTGTAGCGTTTTTCTTTACAAGGCTGATAGCTTCAGCAACATCGTACTGAGCTGTCTTGTCAAAGCTTTTTACAGCGTCCTGATATTTCTTTCCTCTTTTCATTCTAAAAAACCTCCTGGTGGTATTATCGGGAGAGGTCCCTCCCACATAATCGTTAACTCGTTATCTTTCTCGAATTATTACTTAATCAGAAATTATTCTCCGATTGTAACACCCATACTCTTAGCAGTTCCTTCGATCATGCTCATAGCTGCTTCTAAAGATGCTGCATTTAAGTCTGGCATTTTTAACTCTGCGATTTCCTGTAATTTTGCTTTTGGAAGAACTGCAACTTTGGTTTTGTTAGGTGTACCAGAACCAGATTTAATGTTACAAGCCTTCTTAATCAATACAGGAGCAGGTGGTGTCTTTGTAATGAAGCTAAAGCTTCTGTCTGCATATACTGTAATAACTACAGGGATGATTAAATCTCCCTGATCGGCTGTTCTAGCGTTGAACTGTTTTGTAAATTCAACAATGTTAACGCCGTGCTGTCCAAGTGCAGGACCAACTGGTGGAGCTGGTGTAGCCTTGCCAGCAGGAATCTGCAATTTAATATATCCTTCTACTTTCTTTGCCATTGGAAAATTGCCTCCTTAATTCATTTTTAACATGCAACGCATGCTTCACTTAATTCATAAGTTTTACATCTGCGAAACTTATTTCGACTGGTGTTTCGCGACCAAAAAGTTCCACGTTGATGGTAACGATCTGCTTGCTGTGGTTCATGGTCTGAATTACTCCAACAGTATCTTTCCAAACACCGCCTGTAACTGTAACCATATCACCCTCTTCAAAATCAACCTCAACATTCGCTGCCGTGATTCCTAATGGTTTCATTTCCATATCGGTAAGTGGTACGGGCTTGCTTCCCGGACCAACAAATCCGGTAACACCACGGGTATTTCTGACAACATACCATGTGTCATCATTCATTACCATATTGATAAGAACGTATCCCGGAAACATCTTCTTTGATACGGTTTTATTTGCGCCATTTTTCAATTCGACAACGTCCTGCATCGGAACACGGACCTCTAAAATCTGATCCTCCAAATGTCTGTTTTCGATTGTTTTGTCAATGTTCGCCTTTACCTTATTCTCATATCCTGAGTAGGTATGAACTACATACCAGTGTGCCTCTGCCATAATCACCTATGCCTCCATTAAAAACTTAAACCAACAAGGAAATCAACGCCATACTGGATAAGAAAATCCATAAGCGCGATAATAAGACCTAATGCTACTGATACAGCAACAACTGCTGTCGTCTGTCTTACAAGTGATTGTTTGCCCGGCCAAACTATTTTTGCAAATTCAGCCTTGAGACCGTTAAACCAGCTCGTCTTTGGAGCCTTGTCTAATTTTTCGGTTTCTCCCATCGTCTCACTCCTTCCGACTATTTGGTTTCCTTGTGTAATGTATGAGTCTTGCAGAATCTACAGTACTTCTTGGTTTCCATTCTGTCTGGATGAGCTTTTTTGTCTTTTGTCGTGTTGTAATTACGATTCTTGCATTCTGTACATGCCAGTGTTATTTTCGTGCGCACAACTTCCACCTCCATTAATTTCTTTGTGTTTTCTCATGCCTTTTACGTTATTTCTAACGCACCTAAAAAAAGGCATAAAAAAAAGACCTACTTCCATCGCTAGTCTAATATAGCACAATCAATATTTGTCGTCAACTTCTTTTTTTAAATCGTGCAGTAAAATTATTCTAGCACTAGATATTGTGTTTTTTCAACACTTATTTTCACACTTTACATTTTATTGACTAAAATTTCAAAAGATTTGATTTTCTTCTTATTTATATATAAAGTAATTTTTCCTTTCGTCCGATATAAAAACTATAAGAGTTACTATATTCTTTTGACACTCATGGCAACGTTTTTCCTTGAAAATACTCATTTTCTTTCAGGGAAAGCAAATTATTTTTAGAAAAAAGAGTGACAAGTGCACTTTTTTATAATATAATACCGGCTATATAAAAATGAAACATTTTTTCAACCCCACGCATCAGGAGCCACTGAGGGCTTTATTATATGCGATTTCACGGAAGAAAGGAGGGGCAATATGGCAGCCATTGACAGTGCCTATCAGTACTATCTAAGTACCTATGGGAATTCGAATGTGTCACGTTATGATACTCACAAGAAGAGTCAGCTACGTGATGTATACAACCGAATTGTAAAATCTAATAAGGACTCCCCTCTGTACAAATTCAAAGATACAGGGGATGTCAAAAAACACGCGATTGACATTAAGGAATCCACGCGAAATATTCAAAATGTAATTGATTCCCTGTCCGAATCCGGCGGCGGAATTGAAGGTGTTTTCTCTAAGAAAATAGCACAATCCTCTGATGAATCAGTTGTTACTGCTGAATATGTTGGCAAAGATGATGATTCCGAAATTACCGGCTTTGAAATCCAGGTAAATCAGCTCGCTTCTGCTCAGACAAATCTTGGTAATTACCTGACTAATGACCGTTTGGATGTCGACTTCGGCACCTACAGTTTTGACCTTAATACCAACACTAGTTCTTATGAATTCCAATTTTCTGTTACTCCAAGTGATACAAATGTTTCTTTATTACAAAAGCTTGCAAAGCTTGTTAATAATGCAGGAATTGGTCTGAATGCTACATTAGAATCAAATGACATTGGACAATCTGCTCTTAAGATAACTTCGCGCCAGACAGGTATCGCTCCAAACGAAGAATTTCTATTCCAAATTCTTCCGTCCACTGCTCAAGATTCTATGGACGCAATGAATACACTTGGTATTAATCACGTGGAAACAGAGGCAAGAAATTCTTCCTTCCTGTTAAATAACATGGAATATGCTTCTTACTCAAATACATTTACAATTGATAATAATTTTGATATTACGCTTCATGGTGTAACAAACAACGGACAGTCTGCCCAGGTAGGTTTCAAAACAAACGCCGATGCAATTGCAGACAATGTTACCCGTTTAGTGGACGCATACAACAACATTATCCGCATTGGTCATACTTATGATGATTCCCACAGTCCAAATCGCTTGGTACGCGATTTCAGTTCCTGCGCAAAGGAATATCGTAATGAGCTTGAGGCAATGGGTCTTAATATTGATGCTGACAATTTTATTCAGATCGACCGCAGTCTTTTAACGGATGCGGTAACAGCAGAGGATGCACCGGATAGCTTCGCAATTTTAAATGAATTTAAAGACTCTTTGAGTCACAAAACGAAGGAAGCGTCCGTTAATCCAATGAATTATGTGAATAAAGTTATTGTCGCTTACAAAAATCCCGGACGTAATTTCGCAACACCTTACATCACTTCTATTTATTCCGGAATGATGTTAGATACGTTTTGTTAAAATGGGATATTGTTACAATATAATTATTTACCTTCTTACAATAGAATTTATACCTGAAAAAGTCCGTGACCAATATTGAGAAATCAATATTGATCGCGGACTTTTTGACGCTCTATTACCAATCACAAACTCTTTTCTTATATCAGGTTTTAACATTTGAAGTCTTTCATTTTCTGCTTCGTTACTGTTTCTTATACGATATCACATCACTTTTTTATGTTTCTTTACATGACTTTGGTCTGTTACTCACCTTCCAAAATTTCAAGCATCGTCTGTATTCTATCGATGTAGCTGTGATATTCCTTTACCTTACGATAACCATTCTCTGCAATTTGCCTGCGTTCCTCCTCATGTTCCAGATAATAGCCCACTTTTTTGCGCATATCCTCAATCCCATCAAAGCAGACTAAATCTTCCCCTTCCTTAAAAAAGAGAGGCAACTCTGCCTGATAGTTTGTCAGGAGAAATCCTCCGGCACCAAGTACATCCCAGATACGAAGCGGAGTTCCACTTTTGATATTAGGAATCGTAAAATTTAAGTTAATTTTTGACATATGAAAAACTTTTGGCATTTCACTCCAGTAATCCACCGAACCAAGAGTTCTTACCCGCATCAGATCACTAACATTACTGTTGCTGTAGACATTGACATCAAAATACTTTGACAGCTCTATCAATGCCCTTCTGCGCTCCACCTCAGCAATTTTAAATCCAAGAACTGTCGTCTGGAAAATCAGCCCCAAATCAGAAAAGGAACCCTCTGATTTGTCCAACTTAAAGTATTGCTGCAGCTGCTCTAATATATCCGTTGTAAGCATTGGTTCTACAATATTCGCACCACTGATATTTAACTGGGCTTCCATCACTGCATCAAAATAACCACGCAAGTATTCCGGCAGCTTTGGTTTGATTTTATCGTAGGAATTTCTTTCATAGAGACTTCCCACAAAGGCAATATCACCTCGGTATTTTTGCAAATCATCTGCATTCCGAAGTATGGTATCCACACGATTCGTATCAACTGCCAACGGCAGATACCAAATGTGTTCCACCCCCATCCCCTTAAATTCAAGGTAATTAGTTTTATCAAAGGTAAAAATGTAATTGCAGTCATTAAACACCGATTCATGATACATGCTGATAAGCGGATTATCACAGGTCCACGAAATATATTTAATATGAAGCCGCTGACATGAATTCGAAATCAGCGCAAAATAGTTTACGGTGAATACCATATCGTACTGATTCTGTATCAGTAAGTGTTCAATTTTCTTCTCAAATTCCGGATCAATATCGTAACTGCCAAGCTCCTGCTCAATATTGTCTACGGTATGTCCTAAAAGCCGGAAGGTCTGCTCAATATCCCGGTAGTTATACGCCTTCCAGCGATACATCAATATACGCATTTCTTTTCCTCTTTATCCTTTTTCAAGCGGCATTTGTCGACTCTTTTCAAGTCAAACTTGCACTGAACTAATTATCTATATTTTACACACAATACATCTTTTCACAAATAATACATGGCGAAATTCTCTGATTCTTTAGGTAACAGTACCATTTTTCGAGTTTACAGAAAACATTCCTTAATATATTCCGCTCGACTTTTCCACGTGTGGTTTTCTTGTGCGGAATGATATCCACAATCCGCCATTTCCTGCATTCTATCCACGTGTCCAAACAAGTCAAACACCCGCTCCGGCAAAGTAGCAAGGTCCTTAAGTGAAAACATCACAAGCTCTTTTCCATCAGTAAATTCTCGTCTCATATACGTGGAATCATCCGTCACAACTGCCGCCCCTGCCAGCATTCCATTAAACACCCTATCATGAGAACCGGCCTTAAACCAGGTCATGGTATTTAACACAATCTTAGAATCGTTCATTAGCGGCAAAATCTGCGGTGCAAGCACCTTTCCACCGAAAGTTAAATATGGATTTAAGCTCCAGCCGCATTGATCCCAGCCTGTTCCATACGCAGTTACATGGATTCCGCTTTCTACAAGAATCCGCACTGCCTGCTCCCTGAAAAAAGAAACGGCATAGGAATCCAGAAAGCGCATTTTCACAATCAGATTCTGTAAGGCATCCTCACTTAAGGAAATGCTGTTTGCCTGTACATATTCCTCAATTGCCTGCTCTGTTGTCTTCTCCGGGTGATTTGCCAGCTCCTGCAGCACCTCGCCCGCCATTTTCTGAGCATCCAGCTCACGAATAGAAGTCAAATCCGGAATCATTTTGGAAACAGTATAAATCGGAAGTGCCCCTGCATAAAGCACATCAATGCTTCGTTCTGTAAGAGGTTTATGCTTTGAACCAAGCTCCACACCGGCATGTGGCAAAAAATCTACCTGTCGGATGTTTTTGTAAAAGCGCCGTATGTATTTTACATGGTTGCGGTCCGTACAAAGCACAATCGCTGTATTTGGAGCTTTGCGCAACGGTTTTTCATAATGAAAGGGATGATCCATAAGAATATTAATGTATGGAACATGATAATGCTCCCATAGATTTACATAATTTTCATCCAACACAGAATTGCCACCAAAATTTCGGTCAAGGTTATAACCTAAATTATTAAAGGTCACCACCGTAAACTGGCGGGTAATACTCTCTTTCTCCAAAAGCTTTATAAGCTCTGCCTTGCTCTCTTCCTGCCTTGTGGCATCATACACAAAGCTGCTATATCCCATCGCATGAAATGCTTCTATTAAGTTATCTGTAAATAGGTCAAGGGTGTCGTAAACTCCTTTGAAATAAATGATGGTGTGATTCATTTGCAAAACCGTACCTTTCCCGATGCTTTTTTTGTCAATACTACATATGTCTATTCTACTAATATTGTTCTTCCTTACTCCTCTATGATATATTCCTCAATCATAGCTTCCTGATAAGTTGCTTTTTTCTCCCTCAGCATACTGACTTTTATATCGACTAACTGCTCCAATGTGACCACTTCCAGTTTCTTAAGTCTTTTGCTGTCTAAGCTTACATCCGAAAGATATTTCAGATACAGCTTCGACTCATAATTCCACAAATGCAGACGCTCTCCATAGCGCTCTTTCAACCGCTGCGCAATCTGCAGTCCCTCCGGATCAAAATCACCCGCGTAATAAAATGTTGTTTCAGAATCAAACAAATCCATAAGTGCAAGGGTTGCAAGACGCAGTTGTCCGTTTCCACAAATTACTGTTGCTTTTGGATATTTCTTTATCAACACTGAAAAAACTGCCGGATTTTCCACCACATACACTTTTTTTCCATTCTGTGCACGAGCAGCCTTCAATCCACTAACTGTCAGCAGGGTCAGTTTCACTGGTTCTAATAACTTGCAAAAACCTTCTATCCCTGCATGTAAAGAGCCGTCGGCAAGTATTGCAGTTATCCCATATGCCAATGTATCATTTGACACGTCACCACGTATAATTCCTGCTTTAAGGTACAGTTCTGTTTTTTCTTTTGCACGAAGCACTCTTTTTTCCACATCTTCTCCGCAAATATCCTGCAATATCAACGTTAGCAGCTTTTCCCCTAACGTTCCTTCATCAAAAAAATGCGGATTACCGGTTGCCATTGCAGAAAAAACTGCAAGCAGCACTTTGCTCTTTTCCTCCTGCCTGTAAATCGGAAAATATTGCACTGCTGCAAGCGTCTGCCGTAAAACATCCTCTAATTTCTCTGTTTTTTCATAATGATACATCAGAAGCTGATACCCTTTTGTCTTATTTTCTAATACGTTTCCCAGCCACGCTCCCGCCACTGTTTCCTCATAATCCGAAAGAATATCCGAAAAAAATTGTTCCTGCATTTGTTGTTCCGACTGCTTCTGCTCTTTTTTTACAGTTAAAGCTTCACCAAAGTATGCCTGCAATATCTGCTCCCACTCCAGTTCCGCAAATCGGCTCTGCTGCAAAGCCTTTTTCATCTCAACCGCTGAAATTATCACCTTACTTTTCCCAATATAATCTTTTTGAAAAAAACCTCCCAACTGCTGCTTTTCTTCCGGTGTCAGCTTTGTCAGTACTGCCTTTCCACCAAAGTAACCAAAACTTGCATATTTACCCTTCATCTGTATAAATAACTTTTGAAATGCTGAACGTTCTTTAAAATAACTGATACATTCCAAAAGCAGCTCTTTTCTTTGAAGCATCAATCTGTCATGCCTCCTATTTTGTCCACAAGAAGTCGTTCTTTTCCGTTCCATTGATACGGAATCACAGTCACAAATTTTGCATTCTCAGGACGTAGCAACTGGTAAATTGCAAGTCCCGGTACCGTATCGTAATCTCCCCAGAGCACCTGGGAATTAATCATAAAATTAAATCCACATGTAATCATCAGACGGAACATATCACGAATATTTGTTTCATCCACTCCGGCAAATGCCTCATCTAATGAAATCAGCTTTGGAGCATCTGTTCTTGCACCGGAATACTTTGCCACAACCGCCGAAAACAACGGAACATACATCGCCATCGCCTTCTCTCCTCCACTAAAGGTAAAGAATACTCTGTCTGTCAGCTCCCGCTTCTTTTCACCGGTTTTCTGGCACTCCAATTGAAATTCAAACCACTTACGATAGTCTAAAACCTCTCGCATAATTGCATGAAAAGACTGTACCGAATTATTTTCATCTGAGATTTTTCGCGCCTCCGCTATTTTCGAACGAAAATGTTCAGATAATTTTTCCACTTCCTCCTCACGCATAATTTCGTAATCCTTCTGGAGCAGTTCCACTAATTCCTTTGTTCCTAATTGTTCTTCTTTTTCTGCACGCTTATTTTTCCAATTCAGACTAAGCTTTAATCCACTGGAAGTATGCATGGATTCCATCAGTATATTCATCTTATCTACCCAACGCTTACTTGCCTGAATTTTGCCTCTGATTTTCTTACTGATGGTGTTTGCAAGAATATCTTCAAAAAGCTCTCTGTCTCTGTCGCTTAACAAACGTTTCTGTTCCTCTGCATCTTCGTCCAGTTTTTCAATCAGCTCTTGAAAACGTACCGGAACTCCTCTATATTTTGCCAAGATATCAATACGCCTTACTTCTATTCCGGTATCAGTAATCTCCTCTTCCAGTTCCCCAAATAAATTCTGAAGTGTCAGATTATAATCTAAAAGATTGGCTCTGTATTGATGGTATACCTCCTGAAGATTCCCCTGCAATGTTATCTGCTTCTTATTTCCTATTTTTCCACTCAGCATTTTGCAGACCTTCTCTGCCTGGTCCTCCATGTCATCATTTTGAACAAACCCATAAGCCACATAGCCTAGCCGATATTCTGCTTCAAAAACCTTTTCCAACAAACCTTTTTTTCTCACTGCTTCTCGCAGGGATATCTCATCATCAAGCATTTCTTTTGTTAATCGCTCAATTTCACTTTTTAAAATCCCCTGCTGCTGATATGCCTCTTCTCTCTCCCTCGGCAAAACATTCAAACGGCTTATACATGCATCAAGGCGTTCCTTTATTTCCTCATAGTTAGTCAGTTTTAACTGTTCTTTCACAGAAGATAATGCTGCCTCTACTTCCCGCAGCTTTCTTACAATCGTCCCACGCTCATAACGTATATTGTCCAAATCCTGCTCAATTGCTTCTACACTCTCCTGCTGCTCTTCTATATAGCGCAAGCCATTCCGGTATTTTTCATGCCGGATCTGCACTTCTGTTACAAGCGCCTTGTATTCTCCCAAAGCCTCTGCCGCCTGTTCAAATACATCCAGCCTTGCCATCAGATAGCATTTTCCACATACTTCCCGAACACGCACCCGTATTTCATCCAAAAGCTGTCGCTCTCGTTCTGTCTGCTCATTTACTTTTCTAAGCTGTTCGTTTAATCTTTCCAGTGCGTATTCCCGCTGTGACAGCTCCTTCGCTGCAATCTTTAAATCTTCGTCGCCCGGTAATGCTTTCCATTCCTGCTCCAACAACTGCAATGCTGTTGTTATCTCAGCAATTTCATTACTGATTGCTGCTATCTTTTCCTCCAATACCGCTAATGTCTGCTCCAGTTCAGCTATTTTTTGCTGTCTATAGCTTTCTCTCGCTCTTACACCTATATAACGCGCACTTTTGGTTCCGGTAACAGTCCCCTCTAAGATACCAATCCGGTAATTTCCTTCCGTATCAATCCAAGTAGAGCAGTTTTGTGCATTCCCATGGTCATTCTGATATCCAATGGAAGACAGAATATTGGAAATATTTTGATATAACAGAATATCATTTTCTCCATTGTCCACATCCAAAAGTTCCAGCATATTCTGCTTTACATGCTCCACATCACTAAAAATGTATTTATCACAAACTCCCTGTTCAAAGGAACGTATCTGTTCCCGATATTCCGATGGAACAATCAACGCATCCAAAAGCCCCATCTGTTCTAATGCTTCTTCCAGTCTTGCCGCCTGCTGCGCCTTTAAGCTCTGCTCAAAATCAATTGTTTTATAAAGCTGTAAAAACGGAATTCCTTTTTCTGTCAGAAGTGCGCGGCTTTTCTTTACCTCCTCCGAGCACTCCGGTTCCGGGTCCTTCTTGTTTTTCCACTGAGAAAGTTCCTCCTCCAGCATGGCTTTCTCTTCCAAAAGCTCTTTCTGCTTTCTTTCTGCAGCACCCTGTGCTTCACCCAGCTCCTTCTCTCTGCGATAATATGACTGCTTTGCCATGTCACGTATTTCTGAAAAATCTGTTCCCAGCTGATATCCTTCTACTTTGCGTACAATTTCCTGCATGATAGCAGAATCCAAATGAATTTCCCTGTTTCCCTTCTCCCATTGATAAAAGGCTTCGATCCATTCCTCTTTAGCGCCACGAAGCAGTTCTTCATACTGCCTGCATTCACGCTCTTCCCTTTCCTGACGTGCCCGATACTCATCCAGTTCCTGTAAAAAACTATTATATCGCTCCTCACTCTGACGCGCCTCCAGAAGTATTGCTTTTCCAGCCTCAACTTTTCTCTGATACTCTGCAAGAAGCTGGTTATGGGATTGAAAATTGTACTGCTGCCCAGGCGCTGCCACTAGTTCCTGACGCATGAAAGAGTACTCATCAAATGGAATTCCCTCTATCTCCTCTTCCATTTCGTCAAGTCCTCTTTCAATACCATCCCAAAGCATCTCATTTTCTTCCGACTGTTTTTTGATTCTCTGTATCAGTTCCTGCTGTTTCTCTGCTTTCTCTTCTTCCTGCGCTTTTTTGGCAGCCTCTTCCTGCCCCTTTTCAGAGAGTTCCTGTTGCAACCGCAGTTCCTCTTGTTTTAGTCTTGCGGCATCACTGCTGCTAAGACTTTCCTGCTCCTTTTTTAGTACAGTTTCTTCTTGTTCCAGTGATTGATACCGAAGTTTTGCATCTTCCAGCATCTTTCCTGTCTCCTCTTTTTCCTCCTTCCTGTCTCTTATTTTCTTTTCAGCCGCCCGACATGCCTTTATCCCTTCCACAAATGCACATGCCTTATCAAATAATACAATCTCATTGTACTGGTTATATACCTTTTCAATCTGTTTTGCAGCAGCTACACTCTCATTCAGGGAATCCAGATTTGTTTTGAGGTTATCCATATTTTCGATTGCTTCCGACATTGGTCGCAAATCATCTTCTGAAAGTGTCTGCAGGGAGCTGCTTAATATCTCATTGATAACCGTAGGTTTAAAATCCTTTGAAAGCTTTGGCGTACGAAGCTGAATCAATAAATCAAGCATTTCCCGATATTCTTCAATTGTTTCAAAACCAAACAGCAGACGGTTCACGCACTGAATATACTCATTCTGAGTTTCCATGACACGTCCGCCTTCTCCTATTCTGTTTCTCAACTCCTGCTTCGTACAGGTAACCTTACTCTGTCCATCCTTATATAAAAAGATATCCTGTCCAACTCTTCTTCCATCCGTAACGCAAAAATACCATGGTTCAAGCTTTTTATTCTTTCTTGCACGCATTCCGATACCAATCGTTGTATAAACCTCGCTGTCAATACGACGCAATTCCATAAACAGATAGCCGGTTCGTTCCTCACGCTCATCCCCCTCTTCCAACAGGTAATTCTCCATTTTTCTTGCCCTTGAACCAAAAGGATCCAAACGCTCCGGACGCATATTTCCGTCCAGAAGAAGTGGTAAAAAACTCTGCATGGTTACAGATTTACCGGAACCATTTGCTCCACGAAGCAGCATTCTTCCATCCTTAAAATAAAATTCCTGCTCATCATAATACCAAAAATCCAATAATCCTATTCTACTTAACTGCCACTCACTATTCATAATTTTCCCTATATACGATATTCTTAGTTAGATAGAGTTTTCGTATGCCTTTCCTAATTTCTCATTTAGCTCTCTATTTCCTGTAAAAAATCCTTTGGATACTGTCCAATAACTTTACAAAACATACCTTTTATCACAACATCTCCGTATTTTTCTGTCAAAAACTCAAGTTCTTTCATATACGAAGTCACTGCCTGATAAAATTCCGCGGTTGTCATTTCCCGATAGGTTTTTATAAACCCTCCACCAAAGCTGCTTTGACACTGTTCAATAAGACTCCGAAACTGTTCTTTTGGAATCCTTAGACACTCATCCGCCTCTGGCACAATGCTTCCGGACTCGACCCTTTCCCGAAGCTGTTTTGCCAATAAAAGTACAATATCTGATATCGTATTTTCCTCCGGGAAGCAGCGTCCCAGTCTGCAATCCTCTCCTAGAAGCAAAAATGCCCCGGAACGGTAAACCTGCAATTCGCATGGGAACAGCTCCTCTAACTCTCCCTGAATCATATTTCGGTAATTTCTGACATACACGTAGTCTTCCTCATTATCATCCTGCCGCTGCAGCCCCATGGACATCAACAGGGTTCGATATACTCGCTGGCGACGCACAATTCCCCTGTCTTCGTCAACATCAATCCATTCTTCCTTCAAAAAATCCTCGAGACTGCTGTATCCCATGATATCCTGTGTGAAATTTTTCATAAAGTATCTGGACACACCGGTATTTTCATAAAGAACCTCGCTGCTGTCATCCTTTGCAAAACTTTCCTCACTTCCATCATCCACATTTAAAATTCCACTGGAAACACAATACTTCATTACCTTTATCAGATGTCTTCGATACCTGTAAACCGTCCAGTCTATTTGCTCCTGTGTGTAATGTCCCTGCACATATTCTGTTAACTCTGATAATACAAACTGCTCCTCTGCTTCCTTATCCTCTAAAAACATAAGAATGTAACAAAAAAAAGCATATTCAATCGGGTCGGTAAATTCCTGAATCCCCATCCAGCTTTCTGCTTTTGCCGGAAGCTTTTCGACCTTTATAAGATATGGATTTACAACTACCTGATATCCCAATTTCTCTGTCAGAAATTTCTTAACCGCCCCCACTTCATCCTTCATGCGGTAATATAGTTCTCTATCCTTTGACTTTAAAATCCACCGCTTGCTCAATAGTACTTCTAATGTATTCATCTGCTTTACATTTCCTCAAATATAATTGTATATGCCGGCATTTGGAAGATACCATCTGTACACTTTATCGTACACCTTTTCCCTGGTTCCTTCTGCTCAATATAATATACGAATCCGTCCTCTGTTTTGGCTCTATGACTCTTATTCTCCAGTCCCTTTGAAAGCCATGTCAAAAAAACATCCCTCACATGTGGTTCTATTTCCGGCAATGCTTCAAATTCCAGCTTACCATCTTTAATATAACTCTTTAAAAGTCTGCGTTCTTCTTCTAAACGTTCGATGGTCTTCCTTCGCATTTCTTCTTTTTCTGCTGAACGGTCTATAATACCGCTCCGCTTTGCTTTTTCGCGATAGCTGCGTACTCTCGGCATCACCTCTACCACAAAAGGTTTTTCATCAAAAATCCCACTGTTGATGCTTTCCGTTTCCCTGTGAAATTCTCCTTTTAAGTGAAGTGGCTTCTCAATGCCGAAAACACTTGCCGACAATCGATGTGCTTCATTGATATCCCTGCACCCGGCAAACATAACCGCCAGCTTGTGATATTCTTCTCTCCGGTTTGCACCACTGTTACTCTGCTCACTAATACGTGTTGCATACCGTGTAATCTTTCGAATAATTTCATTCGTTGTATCAAATACCTTTGCCGCTTCAGACTCTGCCCCCTCAGCACCTGCAAACCACAGCTCAATGCTGCGCCAACGCCCCTGCATCTTTTCATATATCTGCTGCTCATCCACTTCCACATCAATCCTTGGAATGGACAACTCATATGCAGTAACCTGCTCCAAAATCGACTGAACCATTTGTGGTTCAACCTTTTTCAAATACTGTTCAATCGCCGTCACATTAACCTGTAGGCTCTTTACAAAGCTTCTTAAATATTCTATCAGCCTGTCTTTAAATATCAGAAACTGCTTTGTTTTCATCATTTCTTCTGCTTTTACGCTATTCAGTTCCCTCATATAATCCTGGTAATTCTGATTCAACCGTATAAAATCATTATTTAAATCATTCCACCAGCTATATACTTTTTCTGAATTTTCCCCTGACATTTCCTCTATCTTCCCAAGGCTGATTCGAAGACTTTCCAGCAATGTAGGCTCTAATGACGATCCTTCAATAAAAAGATTCTCCAGACGAATTACCATTCGTTCTACTTCTACCGCAGTCTCCGTCAGCTGATATCGAAACTTTTTATTCTTAAATTCCTCAATGGAAGTTACTCTTCTTGTATCTTGTATCGTTGCCAGATTTCCCCATGCCGTCAGTGCCGCCAGATCCTGTCCACATTCTTCCAGCGTATAATCCGAAAAATAGACATCCTCTGTCAATTCTTCGTATACCTCTTCCTGATACATCCAGTATTTTAATTTCTCATAATTCAAATAAAAGAGGCGAATAATCGAACGGTACCTGTCTGTATTTTCTACCGTTAGATATCTCGCCTCTTTTACTTGTTTTACCAACTTTTCATGTATCTTCATTGTCTTTGTATGTCCTTTTTTCTTCTTGTGCTTCCAAATATTTTCATTACTCTATGAGCATTATAACAAACGACATTTTAAAGAACAATAAAAACCTTCATTTTTTACTGCTAACTTCTAGAAATTTTGTGACTAAATTGACAGAATGCTCTTGACATATGCAATCATAGCCAAAGGCATTCGTGTTAGTATCCGTTCATAAACTCACCCAAATCCTCAAGTGCTTCTCTCAATTCCAGATTTTTCTCTCGTGATATTAGTTGTGACAGATGAACCATCTCCCATAAAAACTCTGCTTTCTTTGTTCTCGGATGATTTATACAGTATTCTTCAATAATGCTTCTTGAGTATTTCTCCATCTTCAGTTACCCTCGTCTTTCCCCTGAATAAATTCCAAAATATTCTCATAGCTCCTTGCACTTTAGGCGATTGCTTGCAGCAGTTCCTCGCTTTGAATAGATTTCTGCTTCTGATGCAGTTCTATTCTTATACAAACTAATTGCTTCCTTTGTATCCATCTTCTCAGATGTAATGATTGCAAAATATCCACACAGATCCAACTCGTCACAGATCACCTGCAAGTTGGGTTCTCCATATACAAAGTGTCCAGCTTCTTTGTTATAGTGCATATGGAAATATTTACGAAATGCTGGGACAAACTCATGATCCGTATCCTGAAATCTTGCCGGATAGCTTTACATTTCCTGGATATTTTCTTCCAGTCTTGCACGTTCTCCATCAGCTTTTGATGCACTATAGTAGATATGGACATATCTCTTCGTATCAGTTGCACGTATTGCTTGCCTGATAACCTTTATATTTTGTCAGCCAGCATATTTATCATGTAAACATTATAGCAAACTGCATTCTGGCGAACAAGCAAAAAGGAGTCATCACTTTCATTTGTAGGTTGCATTTTTCTTTTGTTTGAACTATACTAAATATGCATTTATTGGACACCTATGTCCGTTTATTTTCAACAGGAATAGCTTTATAAATTCCTATCATTGCAGTCTTTACTGCATCCGGCGTTTTCGCCACACATATCACTTATTTTTACATTTACCAAAGGAGATACTGCCTATGACAAACAAAATCATTACCAATAACAATCATACCTTTCGACCACTTTCTGAGCTGAATATCATTGACGATTTTCTATTTCAGCAATTGCTTTCACAAGAAGGTGATGGCGAGGAATTCTGCCGAATTCTACTTAGTACCATTTTAGGACGGCCGATTCGCAAAGTTCGAATTACTCCTCAGAAAAATATTCTTGGTATTGATACAAACCAGCATGGCATCCGTTTAGATGCCTATATTGAAGAAATCCCGGAGAATGATTTAATAAATAGCAACTGTGTGGATGCTGAAATTATTCCTGACATCTACGACATTGAGCCCAATAACCACTATGAAA
>X314_Red_Deer__coassemble_57_pt1 | contig 21852 bp, 16 predicted proteins | sample X314_Red_Deer__metabat2_high_PE_002 | metagenome-assembled genome bin X314_Red_Deer
CGAGGTTGCAAACAGTTAATGTATCAGTTAATTAATATTCGATGTACTAGTTTTAGAAGGCGGTTCCATGAGAGGAATGTACACGGCTGGTGTTTTAGATATTTTTATGGATGCCGGAATTAAAGTGGATGGAATTATAGGAGTTTCCGCAGGAGCATTATTTGGCCCTAATTATTTCTCAAAACAAAAAGGGCGTGTAATCAGATACAACAAGAGGTTTTGTAAAGACCGAAGATATATGAGCTTGTTATCATTTTTATTTACCGGAAATATTGTGAATAAGAAGTTTGCCTTTTATGATGTTACAACTAAGCATGATATTTTTGATAATGAGACATTCATGAAAAATAATACCGGATTTTATGCAACGGTTACGAATGTGGAAACTGGCGAAGCGGAATATCTTGAAATCAAAGATATTATAGGTGAAATCGAAAAGTTAAGAGCATCATCTGCAATTCCGCTGGTATCCCGTATGGTGGAAATTGAGGGCAAAAAATATTTGGATGGTGGAATTGCAGACAGCATTCCTGTTTTGCAGTGCAAAAAATTAGGGTACGATAAAATCATTGTTGTTTTAACAAGGCCTATTGATTATCGAAAAGAACCTTTGTCGGCTAAGGTTTTAAAGCTGATGTCTTTAAAATATAAGAAGTATCCTCGTTTTATTGAAATTATGGAGAACCGATATTTAAGATACAATGAAACAGTAGATACTATTATTGATATGGAAAACAAAAATGAGATATTTGTAATACGACCATCGGAACCTATTAATCTGAAAACAGTGGAAAGAAACAGAGAGAAACTTCAGGCAGTTTATGATTTGGGAATTAAGGATTGTAAAAACAGAATTAGTAAGTTAAAGGAATATTTGCAGAATTTATAATTAATTGTTGCAAAAAAAATTGTTTTTGGTGCATACTAAAACAAATAAAGATTGGAGGTATAGAGTATGGCTGATTTTAGAAAAGTGGTAATGATTGGCTGCGGATTTGTAGGCTCGGCAGCTGTATTTAGTTTGATGCAGAGTGGATTGTTCTCCGAAATTGCAATGATAGATGCGGATATGGAAAAAGCAGAAGGGGAAGCGATGGATATCAGTCACGGAATCCCATTTGCAAAACATATGAAGGTTTATGCAGGAGATTATAGTGATGTAAAAGATGCCGGTATTGTAATTATTACTGCCGGAGCAAACCAGAAACCAAATGAAACAAGATTAGATCTTGTGAATAAAAATGTTTCTATTTTTAAACAAATAATCCCGGAAATTATGAAAAACGGATTTGACGGAATTCTCCTGGTAGTTGCAAATCCGGTAGATATTTTAACCCATGTGGCTCAGAAATTATCCGGTCTGCCGGAAAACAGAGTGATTGGTTCAGGAACAGTATTAGATACTGCCAGATTAAAATACAGTTTAGGAGAGCATTTGGGCGTAGACAGCAGAAGTGTACATGCATTTATTATTGGAGAGCATGGCGATAGTGAAATTGCAGCATGGAGCAGCGCGAACGTATCAGGAATTCCGCTCAGTGATGTATGTGAAATGCGGGGTCATTATCAGCACGATGAAAATACAAAAGAAATTGCTGAAAGAGTAAAAAACAGTGCGTATGACATCATTCAGAGAAAAAAGGCAACCTATTTTGGTGTAGCTATGGCAGTGAAAAGAATCTGCGAAGTGATTGTAAGAGATGAAAAATCCATCCTTCCGGTTTCAACAGTGATGCATGGTGAGCATGGCATAGAAGATGTGGTGCTTAGTATGCCTTGTATTGTTGGCAGAGAAGGAATCGAAACAAAGGTGCCAATTTCCCTGAACGAGGAAGAGACAGAAAAATTAAAAGAGTCAGCGGCCCTTTTAAAAGATATTATAAAAGGAATTGAGATTTAAGCTTAAAAATCAAAGAGACATGTCTGATGGGAGATTGAATAGTCAGGAGTTTACCTCCTGGCTATTTTCGTATATAATGCAGGAATATACAGTGAGTAATTACTGCAAACAGGAGTATTCAAATGACAAAATATCCAATTCATAAGGAACTGAAATTAATAGGGAAAGTAAAGTTTCCCCATAAACCGTCCATACTTTCAGTAGCAAATGCACTTTTAAGATTGACATATAGAAAGAAGGATTCCAAAGTCGATGTAAAAAAAGTAAAGCTGCCCGGATATCAGGGAGAACTAATTAATGTTTATATTATCGAACCAAAGGACGTAGAGAAAACGATGCCGTGTATTTTTGATTTGCATGGTGGTGGTTTTATGCTGGCGGCATCGCCTATGCATTTTAACAGGGCAAAAGAATATGCTGCTAAGCTTTCCTGTAAGGTGATTTTTCCGGACTATCGCCTTGCACCAAAATATAAATGTCCAACGGCATTAGAGGACTGTTTTTCCATATATCAATGGCTGCTTGAAAATGCAGAAGAATTGAAAATTGATACGGACCATATTGCTGTATTAGGAGACAGTGCAGGGGGGAATTTAGCGATTGGTGTAAGCTTATTAGCAAGAGACCAAAGTGTAAAAATGCCCTGCTATCAGATGCTGATTTATCCCGCAACGGACAGAAGATTAAATACAGAATCTATGAAAAAATATGTGGATACACCGGTATGGGATGCACGTTTGTCAAAGCAAATGTGGGAATTTTATTTAGAAGGAAATGAAACAGAGTATATCAAATATATTTCTCCGATGGAGGAAGTTTCCTTTCAAGGGATGCCACCGGCCTATGTGGAGGTGGCGGAGTTTGATGCAATTCGTGACGAAGGATTATTGTACGCAGAGCGATTAAAAAAGGAAGGAATTATTGTGGAAGTGCATGAAGTAAAAGGCGCACCCCACGGATACGACTCTATACATACAAGTAATATGGTAAAAGCACATATGGCAAGAAGAATTGAGCTTTTAAAGGATGTGCTGGAAAAAAACTAATATAATTGGAAGGATTGTGAGAAAATGAAAGCAGTTATTTTTGACATGGATGGAATTTTAATTGATTCTGAACGACCAATTTTAGATGTCTATGTGGAGCTTGCCGCGCAAAAAGGACTTAGCGGCATGGCAGATGTGATTTATAAATGTATAGGGACAAATGCCAGGGCAACAAAGCAGATTATGCTGGATTATTTTGGCGATGAACAGGCATACGCTGATTTTTATAAAGAAGCGAATGACATTCTGCATGCAAAATTTCCAAATCACAGCTATCCGTTAAAACCTGGAGTGGTGGAACTTTTATCTTACTTAAAAGAGAATAAGTTTGTAATTGGACTTGCCTCTTCCACAAGAAAAGAAGTAGTTGAGGAAATTACTACAAATCATGGTATCCGTGATTTTTTTGAAACATTGACCTGTGGAGATATGGTGGCAAAAAGCAAGCCGGAGCCGGACATCTTTTTGAAGGCATGTGAAAATGTGGGGGTGGCACCGCAGGAAGCCTATGCCATTGAAGATTCCTATAACGGAATCCGTGCAGCATATCGGGCCGGTATGACACCAATTATGGTGCCGGACATGATTGCCCCGGACGAAGAAATGAAAGATCTTGCTGCATATATTTTTGAAGATTTAGCAGCCGTGAAAAAATGGCTGAGTGGTCAGTAGATATCTGTAAGTACAACAAATGATTGTTTGAGAGAATATAGAGGTAAGTTTCATGGATTTAATTCAGAGTAAATACAAACAATTGCAAGATTATCTTTGTAGTTTGGGGAGCGTTGCAGTTGCATTTTCAAGTGGAGTAGATTCTACTTTTTTACTAAAGGTGGCTAAGGACGTGCTGGGAGATAAAGTGATAGCTGTTACAGCGAAGTCCTGCTCTTTTCCTAAAAGGGAGTTAGAAGAAGCTAAGAAATTCTGCATGGAAAATGGAATAAAACATGTAATTTGCAATTCGGAAGAATTGGATATAGAAGGTTTCAGACAGAATCCAACGAACAGATGTTATCTTTGCAAACATGAATTATTTGAAAAAATATGGGAGATTGCAAAAGAGTATGGAGTCAATGCTGTCGTAGAAGGCTCTAACATGGATGATAATGGTGATTACCGTCCCGGATTGATTGCAGTAAAAGAGTTAGGTGTGAAGAGTCCGTTAAGACATGTGCAATTGTATAAGGAGGAGATTAGGGAGCTTTCAAAGCAGTTAGAGCTTCCGACATGGAATAAACAGTCCTTTGCCTGTCTGTCATCAAGATTTGTATACGGAGAAACGATTGATGAGCAGAAATTAGGAATGGTGGATAGGGCAGAGCAGCTTTTATTAGACATGGGATTTCATCAGCTGAGAGTAAGGATACATGGAATGATAGCCCGTATTGAAGTTATGCCTGAAGAATTTGCGAAAATATTAGAAAACAGAGAACAGATTTATAAATGCCTGAAGGAATTTGGCTTTACTTATGTAACGTTGGATTTGCAGGGCTACAGGATGGGCAGCATGAACGAAACGTTAGAGGATAAGAAGAGTAATTTTCAGAAAATTAATTAAAATAAAAAAAAGCTAGTAATTTAGAAAACCTTGTGTTATAATCCTAAAATGACTGTGATGGTCGAAGTGCGCCAAATTTTAAGGTGAATGCAAGAAAGCCTTATGAAATAAGGGCTGCGGAGATTAGCTTGAAACGGGAAATGTACATAACATAATATCGATAGATATTATTGTCGAATGGCCGTTGAGAGCCATACGGCAGTATATCTGGAATACAGATGTTATTTAGGAAATTGCTCGTACGTGGTGTATGTCAAAGACATCGCACGGCGACACTTTTCATATATTTTTAAGGAGGAAATCGTTATAATGAATGTACAGGTTGAAAATTTAGAAAAGAACATGGCAAAACTTACTATTGAAGTGCCTGCTGAAGAAGTAGAAAAAGCTTTACAGGCTGCTTACATGAAAGAGAAAAATAAAATCAGCATCCCTGGTTTCCGTAAGGGTAAAGTGCCAAGAGCAATGATTGAAAAAATGTATGGTGCAGCAGTATTCTATGAAGAAGCTGCAAACATCTTAATTCAGAATAACTACGCACAGGCTATGGAAGAAAGCAAAGCCGATATCGTATCCCGTCCAACAATCGACGTAGTACAGATTGAAGCCGGAAAACCTTTCATCTTCACAGCTGAAGTTGCAGTTAGACCGGAAGTAACACTTGGTAAATACAAAGGTGTTCAGGTAACAAAGATTGATACAACAGTATCTGAGGATGAAGTAAACGCAGCACTTGAAGCTGAGAGACAGAAAAACGCAAGAACAGTTTCTGTAACAGACAGAGCAGTAGCTGAAGGTGATACAGCAGTTATTGATTACGAAGGATTCGTAGACGGTGTTGCATTCGAAGGCGGTAAAGGTGAAAACCATTCATTAGTAATCGGTTCACATTCTTTCATTGATACATTCGAAGACCAGTTAGTAGGTCACAACCCAGGGGAAGAAGTAGAAGTAAACGTTACATTCCCAACAGAATACCATGCTCCTGAATTAGCTGGAAAGCCTGCAGTATTCAAATGTAAAATCCACGAAATCAAAGCAGCTGTTGCTCCGGAGTTAAATGATGAATTTGCTCAGGATGTATCTGAATTTGATACATTAGCTGAATATAAAGAAGATTTAAGAAAACAGCTTGAAGCAAACAAAGAAGTTGAAGCAAAACGTACAAAAGAAGACGAGGCTATCAAGAAGATTATTGATAAATCCACAATGGAAATTCCGGAAGCAATGATCGAAACTCAGTGTGAAAACATGGTTAATGAATTTGCACAGAGAATCGCACAGAGTGGTCTTTCTATGGAACAGTATATGCAGTTCTCCGGCATGACTCTTGATAAATTAAAAGAGCAGGTTCGTCCAGAAGCTGAAACACGCATTAAGAGCAGCCTTGTATTAGAGCAGATTGCGAAAGAAGAAAATATCGAAATCGCTGATTCAGAAGTTGATGCAGAAATCGAGAAGATGGCAGCTCAGTACGGAATGGAAGCTGACAAGTTAAAAGAGTACATGGGCGATGCTGAAAGAGAATCCATGAAGAAAGATTTAGCTGTAACAAAGGCAGTTGAACTTATTATGGACAACGTAAAAGAGAGAGCAAAAGCAAAGACTAAGAAAGAAAAAGAAGCAGAAGAAGCTACAGAAGAATAATTAGTTGCTTTTAGGCAAAACAATACAGACTGGCTCAGAATGGGCCGGTCTGTTTGAGGTTTAGGCGGTGTGTCTATAAGGCAGTTTTGAACCGGAATATAAAATTTTCATAAACGCCAAATTTTCCTATTCCCAGACGGCTTTGTTTGTGGGATAATAGGGGTGTCGATGCGAAAAGAACTGATTCAGTAATCAGTTGAATATATATAGAAAACAGGAGGATTTAAAATGAGCTTAGTACCTTATGTCGTTGAGCAGACAAGTAGAGGAGAACGTAATTACGATATTTACTCCAGATTATTAAAAGATAGAATTATTTTCTTAGGAGAAGAGGTAAATGAGACAACTGCAAGTCTTGTAGTTGCACAGTTACTTTTCTTAGAGTCTGAAGACCCAAATAAAGATATTCATTTATATATCAATTCCCCAGGTGGAATGGTAACAGCCGGACTTGCAATTTACGATACAATGCAGTACATTAAGTGTGACGTTGAGACAATTTGTCTTGGAATGGCTGCAAGTATGGGAGCATTCCTTTTAGCAGGAGGAACAAAGGGCAAGAGACTTGCACTTCCAAATGCAGAGATTATGATTCATCAGCCATCCGGCGGAGCAAAGGGTCAGGCAACTGAGATTCAGATTGCAGCAGAAAATATCTTAAAGACAAAGAAGAGATTAAACGAAATTTTAGCTGCAAATACCGGAAAACCATATGATGTAATTGCTGCTGATACAGAAAGAGATTACTACATGACAGCAGAAGAAGCAAAAGAATATGGTTTAATTGATAATGTAATTACAAACCGTTAATTACATTATAATGAATATAAAAAATATGGAGAATGAAAATGGCAGGAAGAAATGAAGATAAATTCCGCTGCTCATTCTGTGGAAAATCACAGGATATGGTTCGCAAATTAATCGCCGGACCAAACGGGGCGTATATTTGTGATGAGTGTGTGGATATTTGTGCCGAGATTATAGAGGAAGAATTGGTTAATGACGATTTTGACGGCAAAGCAGAGGATGAAGCAGAACAGATTAATCTGATTAAGCCGGAAGAAATGAAGTCATTTTTAGATGAATATGTGATTGGACAGGAACAGGCAAAAAAAGTATTGTCAGTAGCTGTTTATAATCATTATAAGAGAATTATGGCAGGAGCAGACTCTGAGGTAGAATTACAGAAGAGTAATATTTTAATGCTTGGTCCGACTGGTTCCGGTAAGACACTACTTGCACAGACTTTAGCAAGAGTGTTGAATGTACCGTTTGCAATTGCAGATGCTACAACCTTAACAGAAGCAGGTTATGTTGGTGAGGACGTAGAAAATATTTTATTGAAGCTGATTCAGGCAGCTGACTATAATATTGAACGCGCTCAGCGCGGTATTATTTACATTGATGAGATTGATAAAATCTCCAAGAAATCTGAAAATGTTTCCATTACCAGAGACGTATCCGGTGAGGGTGTTCAGCAGGCATTGCTTAAGATTTTAGAAGGGACAGTTGCATCTGTACCACCACAGGGTGGCAGAAAACACCCACAGCAGGAGTTAATTCAGATTGATACTACAAATATTTTATTTATTTGTGGCGGAGCGTTTGACGGACTTGAGAAAATTATTGAGACTCGTCTTGACCAGAAATCAATCGGTTTCAATGCAGAGGTTAAGACAAAAGATGAATACAATGTGGGAGATGTTTTAAAACATGCATTACCACAGGATTTTGTGAAGTTTGGATTAATTCCGGAGTTTATCGGACGTGTACCGGTAACAGTATCACTGGATTTATTAGACAAGGAAGCGTTAATCCGCATTTTAAAAGAGCCAAAGAATGCTTTGACAAAGCAGTACAAGAAGCTCTTCGAGCTAGACGGTGTTGCACTTGAATTTGATGATGAGGCATTAGAAGCAATTGTTGAAAAAGCAATTGAGCGTAAGACAGGAGCGCGAGGCTTAAGAGCAATTATGGAAGCAGCAACCTTGGATTTGATGTATCATATTCCATCGGATGAGTCCATTAGCAAATGTCAGATTACAAGGGCTATGGTAGAAGAAAGCCTTGCAATCGGAGATAATGATCCGAAAAAGCTTGAAGCATAATAGAAAGAAACAAGACAGTTAAACAGAGGAAATAAAAATGGATACAATGATTTTGAAGATGCCTGCAGTTGCTTTACGCGGGATGGTGATTTTGCCTGGAATGATTGCCCATTTTGATGTAAGTCGTGAGAAATCTATCAAAGCGGTAGAAGAAAGCATGATGGCAGAACAAAAGATTTTTCTTGTGGCACAGCGTGATGTGGAGCAGGAAGAACCGGCGATAGAAGACTTATACAAAATTGGAATTATTGCTGAGGTTAAGCAGGTCATTAAATTACAAAATAATATTGTACGCATTTTAGTTGAAGGGAAAGAGCGGGCAGAATTGTCCGCTTTTCTTGAAAATCAGGAGTATCTTTTGGCAGAGATTATCCGTTTCGATACAGAAGTGGATGAGGGTTTGTCAGAGGATGCTAAGATGGCGATGGTGCGTAGTATACAAGAGAATTACGGAAAATATTTGACTGTGAATCCAAAAGCAGGAAAAGACGTATTTCGTCAGTTAAATGAAATGTCTGATTTAGAAAAACTGATGGATCAGCTTGCAAATAATCTTCCGGTCAGATATGAAGAAAAACAGTGTATTTTAGAAGCGGTATCCCTGACAGAACGCTATGAGGTTCTATTGACACTTTTATTAAAAGAAATTGATATTACAGCAATTAAAAATGAATTTCAGGCAAAAGTAAAAGAGCGTGTCGACCGTAATCAGAAAGAATACATTATGCGTGAACAGATGAAGGTGATTCGTCAGGAATTAGGCGAGGATCATACAGAGTCCGATGCAGATATTTTTCAGGAAAGCCTAAAAAAATTAAAAGCGGATAAAGAAGTAAAGGATAAAATAAAAAAAGAAATCGACCGTTTTAAAACGATTAGTTCCAGTTCTTCAGAAAGTGCCGTAACCAGAGGATATATTGAGACACTGCTAGAACTCCCTTGGAATAAAGCCTCCAAGGATAATAAAGATTTAAAGAATGCAGAGCGCATTTTAAATGAGGACCATTACGGACTGGAAAAGGTAAAAGAACGAATGCTTGAATTTTTAGCAGTCCGTAACCTGACAAGTAAGGGAGAAAGTCCGATTATTTGTCTTGTAGGACCACCGGGAACGGGCAAAACAAGTATTGCCCGTTCCGTAGCAAAAGCATTAGATAAAAAGTATGTGCGTATCTGCCTAGGCGGTGTCCGGGATGAAGCAGAAATTCGTGGACATAGAAAAACCTATGTGGGAGCAATGCCAGGACGTATTGTCAATGGGTTAAAAAGTGCCGGTGTGAAGAATCCGTTAATGCTTTTAGATGAGATCGATAAAATGAGCAGCGACTATAAGGGCGATACAGCATCCGCTTTATTGGAAGTATTAGATTCCGAGCAGAATAATAAATTCCGCGACCATTATGTGGAAGTTCCGATTGATTTATCAGAAGTGCTGTTTATCGCGACTGCCAATTCCGTGCAGGATATTCCAAGACCATTATTAGACCGTATGGAGCTGATTGAGGTTTCAAGCTATACCGAAAATGAAAAGGCACATATTGCAAAAGAACATCTTCTTTCCAAACAGATGAAGCGAAACGGAATCAAAAAAGGTCAGCTGACCGTTAGCAATAAAGCGATTGCGAAGATTATTACCGGACACACCAGAGAAGCCGGAGTGCGTAATTTAGAGCGTAAGCTTGGTGAAATCTGCCGTAAAGCAGCAAGAGAGATATACGAAGGCGACAAAGAACTGGTAAAAGTTACGGAGCAGAATCTTGAGAAATATCTTGGAAAAGAAAAATATAACTTCGACCTGAAAAATGAAACAGATGAAATTGGTATCGTACGCGGTCTGGCATGGACAAGCGTTGGTGGAGATACTCTTGAAATCGAAGTAAATATTATGCCGGGAAAAGGGGAATTTCAGCTGACAGGACAGCTTGGTGATGTCATGAAAGAATCTGCGCAGGCAGGTATCAGCTACATTCGTTCTGTAAGTGAGAGTTATCATATTTCGAAGGAATTTTTTAAGGAAAATGACATACATATCCATATTCCGGAAGGAGCAGTTCCAAAAGATGACCGTCTGCCGGAATTACGATGGCAACGGCAATGCTTTCAGCGATTGTGAAAAAGCCGGTTCGTGCGGATATTGCAATGACAGGTGAAATTACCCTGCGTGGACGGGTACTTCCGATTGGAGGTCTGAAAGAAAAGCTTCTTGCAGCAAAAAATGCAGGAATGAAAACGGTATGTGTTCCAAAGAAAAATGAAAAAGATGTAGATGAGATTTCAGTAGAAATAAAAAAGGGCTTAGAAATCGTTTTTGTAGAGCAGATGCAGGAAGTTTTGGACGTGGCATTTGTGAAGGAGTAAGTTATGGTTATAAAAAATGTTAGTTTAGAGACTGTTTGTGGTGTTACAAGTAAGATACCGGACAGCAAATATAACGAAGTCGCATTTGCAGGTAAATCCAATGTAGGAAAGTCATCTTTGATTAATGCGCTGATGAACCGTAAATCATTGGCAAGAACCTCTGCGCAGCCGGGAAAAACGCAGACCATCAATTTTTACAATATTAATGATGTGATGTATCTGGTAGACCTTCCGGGCTATGGCTATGCGAAGGCATCCCAGTCTCAGAAGGAAAAATGGGGAAAAATGATTGAAAATTATCTCCATACCTCTAAAAAATTACAGGCAGTGTTTCTTTTAATAGATATTAGACATGACCCATCTGCGAATGATAAAATGATGTACGAATGGATGGTGCATCAGGGGTTTGCGCCAATTATCATTGCAACTAAATTAGACAAAATAAAACGCAGCCAGATTCAGAAACAGGTAAAAGCAATTCGAGAGGGTCTGCAGGTAGAACCGGGAACTGTGATTATTCCATTTTCTGCGGAAACAAAGCAGGGGCGTGAGGAGATATGGGAGCTAATTGATTCATTTGTGCTGCCACAGGAAAATCTTGAAGAAGGAGAGCAATAGAAATGAAGAAAAAGAAAATTGTAATTGCACTTGGACACGAGGCACTTGGAACAACCTTACCGGAGCAGAAGGAAGCGACAAAACGTACTGCAAAAGCGGTAGCGGATTTTATTCGTGATGATTATCAGGTAGTAATCACACATAGCAATGGACCGCAGGTTGGTATGATTCATACAGCAATGAATGAATTTTGCAAATTATATCCGGAATATACTGCAACCCCAATGTCTGTATGTTCAGCCATGAGTCAGGGTTACATTGGTTATGATTTACAGAATGCAATTCGTGCAGAGCTTTTAAATAGAGGAATTTACAAAACAGTTTCTACTGTTTTAACACAGGTCGTAGTAGACCCTTATGATGAGGCTTTTTATAAACCGAGCAAGATTATGGGACGAATTATGACTGAGGAAGAAGCAGAAATTGAAGAGAAAAAAGGCAATCATGTGGTAAAAGTTGAGGACGGTTACAGACGAATCGTTGCAGCTCCAAAGCCAATGGATATCGTAGAAATCGACGCTATCAAAGCGCTTTGTGATGCAGACCAGATTGTTGTTGCCTGTGGCGGCGGAGGTATTCCGGTTCTTTCCCAGGACAACAATTTAAAGGGCGCAAGTGCTGTAATTGAAAAGGATTTAGCAGCAGGAAAAATGGCTGAATTATTAGACGCAGATATGTTAATCATATTAACAAGCGTAGATAACGTATACTTAAATTATGGTAAAGAGGATGCAAAAGCATTGTCAACCATGACTGTCGCAGAAGCAAAGGAATATATGGCACAGGGACAGTTTGGAGAAGGAGATATGCTTCCTAAGATTCAGGCAGCCATTGATTTTATTGGGGATTCTGCAATCAAGTCTGTGTTAATTACCCAGTTAAATAAAGATTCCGACAATATTTGCGGCGGCATGGGAACTATGATTACAAAGTAAATCTATGATTTAAATTATAAATTTTTATAGAAGGAAGAGGAAAAAGTTTTGAGAAAAACAAAAATTATATGTACCTTAGGTCCGGCAACAGATGATGAAAAAGTATTAAGAAGTCTGATTGAAGAAGGAATGAATGTTGCACGTTTTAATTTTTCACATGGTTCACATGAGGAACAGTTAGGACGTTTGAAAAAAATTCGTAAGCTTAGAGATGAATTGAAAAAACCTGTTGCGGCATTATTAGATACCAAAGGACCGGAAATCCGTCTGATGGAGTTTGCAGAAGGAAAAGTAGAATTAAAAGATGGGCAGATATTTACCCTTACCACAGAAGAAATTGTGGGGGATGCTTCCAGGGTTTCCATTACTTATAAGAACCTTCCAAATGATGTAAAAGTTGGAAATCGCATTTTAATCGATGATGGTTTGATTGGAATGGAAGTAGTAGATATTAAGCCTGTTGCAAATGCAAAAGCAGATGCGAATGGAAATATACCAACAGATATCGTTTGCCGTGTATTAAATGGTGGTACGGTTTCTAACAAAAAAGGTGTCAACGTTCCAAATGTGGAGCTTTCCATGCCATATATCAGTGAGAAGGATTACGGTGATATTCTTTTCGGAATCGAAAACGATTATGATTTTATCGCAGCTTCCTTTGTTCGTACCGCAGAAGATGTGCTTGCTATCCGCAAAATTTTAGAGTCAAAAGGCGGAGAAGATATTAAAATTATTGCAAAAATCGAGAACATGCAGGGTGTGCAGAACATTGATGAGATTATCCGGGTATCTGATGGTGTGATGGTCGCCCGTGGCGATATGGGTGTTGAAATTCCATTAGAAGATGTTCCGGTTATGCAGAAGCTGATTATTAAAAAGGTGTTTGAAGCAGGAAAAGTTGTTATTACAGCGACACAGATGTTAGATTCCATGATGAAGCATCCAAGACCAACCAGAGCAGAGTCTACAGACGTTGCAAATGCGATTTATGACGGAACAAGTGCCATTATGCTTTCCGGAGAAACAGCTGCAGGTATGTATCCGGTAGAAGCATTAAAGACAATGGTTCGAATTGCAGTTCGTACCGAGCAGGATATCAACTATTTACAGAGATTCAGACAGCGTTATAGCTTATCTAATCCTGATGTAACAAATGCAATTTCCCATGCGACTTGTACTATGGCAGCAGACTTAAATGCAGCTGCAATTATTACAGTAACAAAATCAGGCCGCACCGCCCGCATGGTATCTAAATATCGTCCATGTGCGCCAATCGTATGCGGCTGTTTGACAGAAAAAGTATATCGTCAGACGGGGCTTAGCTGGGGCGTAGTTCCAATTCTGTTAGAGGAAAAGGATAATGCGGAAGAGCTTTTTGAGTATGCAGTAGATGCAACAGAAGCAGCAGGTCTTGTTAAAAAAGGTGATATCGTAGTTCTTACAGCGGGAATGCCGCTTGGATTATCAGGAACCACAAATATGGTAAAAGTACAGGTGGTTGGTCACGTGCTTTTAAAAGGAACCGGTGTAAATAAGAAAAAAGTGGCCGGAAATCTGTGTGTGTGCCATAGCATAGATGATTTATCCGCATTCAAACCGGGAGATATTATTGTTGCCGCAGATACATGCAATGATATGATGGAGCAGATTCGTCAGGCGTCCGGTATTATTGTTGAAGCTGCAAATGCAAACTGCCATGCTGCGATAGTAGGCTTAAGCCTTGATATTCCTGTTTTGGTAGGAGCAGAAAAAGCGTTAGACATCTTAAAAACCAGTGCATTTGTAGAATTAGATGCAGAGAGTGGTATTGTTAGTGCAAATTAAAATAGTTCTTTCAAAGAAAAAGTGAATGTGCTATACTGTAAATAGTTATTTAGTACCGAAAGACTCTTAGAAAAGAGTGTAGGATAGAATTGAGCAGATTAGGAGATGAATGGTATGACAGTGGGCGGATTATTAATTTTTCTGGCAATTTTAGTTTTGCTGATAATTGTTGTCGTTGCAGCAGTTGTTGCATCTACGGTAGCCGGAACAGCGGCTGCAATAGTAGATGATGAGAGCAGTGAAGAATAGCACAGTCTAAGTATTGACAGGAGAACAAAAGACCTCTTAGAAATGGTGAATATAATTTCTAAGAGGTTTTTTTCTGTTGCTCTGTAGAATTCGGGTGTCAAGGATTTCACAGTAATTTTTGATTCATTAAAAAAATATAAAGTGTAGTAAAGGGTATTGATTTTTAATCGAAAGGGAGTAGAATCTAGAATGCCGACCGAGTGGTCGGTCAACGTATTTTTTCAATTAGGAGGAAGCGATTTGTTTGCAAAATTTAGTGTAAAAAAGCCGTATACAATACTTGTTGGCGTAATACTGGTAATTGTTTTAGGCGTTGTATCGTTTACAAGAATGACAACAGATTTATTACCTGATATGAGTTTACCATATGTAATTGTAGTAACAACAGATATGGGAGCAAGCCCGGAGGAAGTAGAAGCAGATGTCACTGCTCCGATAGAGGCGGCAATGGCGACAACCTCGAATATTAAGAATGTAACATCGGCTTCTTATGACAATTATTCTATGGTAACGATGGAGTATGAACAGAATGCAAATATGGATTCTTTAATTATTGAAATCCAGCAGGAGTTGGACCAGTTGGAGGGAAGTTTTCCTGATACCGTAGGAACACCTGTAATTATGCAGATTGATCCTGATATGCTTCCCGTTATGATTGCATCTGCAGATGTGGAAGGCCTAGATCAGGGTGAGTTATCGACTTACATAACGGACGAATTGGTTCCTACATTAGAGAGTATTGAAGGAGTAGCTTCTGTTTCAACCACCGGTGTATTAGATGAAGATATTCAGGTTACTATGGACCAGGAAAAAATTGATGCACTTAATGAGCAGATTTTAAGCAAAATTGATGATCAGTTTGCTGATGCTGAGCAAGAGCTAAATGATGCAGAAGACAAGATAAATAGCGGAAAGCAGCAGTTAGAGGATGGAATGAATGAACTTTCCGGTTCTTTGAGTGCAGCAAACAACGAAGTAAACAATCAGCAGCTAGAGCTTTATAAAGGGGAAACGCAGTTAGAGACCGGTCTCTCCACCCTAGAGCAGACAAAGGGATTGTTAGAAAAGGCAATTCCTGTATTGCAGGATGTTTATAATGGATATTTAGAGCAGAAAAAAGATCTGGAAGATACCATTGATGAGGCTGATACGGCAAGAGAAGAGCTTTTAAAGCAGGTCCGAGACCTGATAAAAGCAAGTGAGAGCTTTACACTGCTGGGAAGTATTGATCAGCCGGGCAGCACAGAAAGCGGTGAGACAGGAAGTACAGGAGATGACAGCGCCGGAAGCAGTGAAGCTGGTGGTACTGGGAATGGTACGCAGACGTCTGCTTCAGTACTTGCACAGATTCAGGCGCTGATAGAGCAGTCAGGAGTTGAGGACAACACAGGTACTATTGCACAGATTCAGGAACTGATTCAGCAGGGAAATAGCGGCAGTCTCAGTGAGGCAGATGTGCTTGCACAGATTCAGACATTAATTCAGCAGTCTCAGACAGGAACAGACAGTAATGGGACAAGTGGCAGCACTGATACAAATAATGACGGTACAGCTGCAACAAATCCAATGACACAGATACTAACAGCATTAGAAGAACAACTGCAGACAGAGCTTTCATTAGAAATGTTAGAGCAGGCGGGTATCAGCGTAGAAACCTTTGATGAACTTCCTGCATTGATTTCTAATCTGAGTGGAAAAGTTGTAGAAATGAATACTGCAATTGCAACGATGAATTCTGCGAAGACACAGCTTGCAGATGGAAAAACAGCACTTAGCGATGCAATGCAGAAAATCGAAGAAACAAAGATTTCAAGTATTTTACAGATGAGTACGGGTTATGCGGATTTAGTTGTGGCAGCCAGTCAGGTAGAGTTAGGAAAAGCTCAGCTTGAGCAGGCAAAAGAAAGTGCAGAAACATCTGCAGATTTAACAAACATTTTAACAGCTGATACCTTGGGAAATCTTTTAGTTGCACAGAATTTTTCCATGCCGGCAGGTTATATTGGAGAAGGCGATGAGCAGTATTTGGTTCGCGTTGGAGATAAGATTACTTCAAAAGAAGAATTGGAAAATACCGTCTTAATCGATCTTGGAATGGAAGAAATTGAACCAATTCGTTTATGTGATGTAGCAACGGTAGAAATGTTTGATAATTCAGGAGAATCCTATTCAAAAGTAAACGGAAATCCTGCAATCATGCTTTCTATTGAGAAACAGACCGGTTATTCTACCGGGGATGTGACAGACCGTGTACTGGAAAAATTTGAAGCCCTGGAAAAAGAAAATCCGGATTTACGATTGGTTGTGATGATGGATCAGGGAATTTATATAGATATGATTGTAAATTCCGTTATGGAAAATATGATTATGGGCGCAATCCTTGCAATTATCGTTTTAATTTTCTTCTTGAAGGATTTTCGCCCAACCATTGTGATCGCATGCTCGATTCCATTAAGTGTTATTTTTGCAATTGTATTGATGTGTTTTACAGGAATTTCTTTGAATATTATTTCTTTATCCGGTCTTGCTTTAGGTGTAGGTATGCTTGTAGATAACTCTATTGTAGTTATTGAAAATATTTATCGTTTCCGAAGCGAGGGATATTCCGTAAAAAAAGCAGCAGTCGAGGGCGCAAGTCAGGTGACAGGAGCAATTATTGGTTCCACTTTAACAACTGTCTGCGTATTTGCACCAATTATTTTTACGGAAGGTATTACAAGGCAGCTATTTGTTGATATTGCATTAACAATTGCATTTACATTAACTGCCAGTCTGGTGGTAGCAATGACATTTGTACCAATGATGGCAGCTACTACTTTAAAGAAAACAAAAGAAACCAAGCAGGTTTTCCTTGATAAAATTATTGTGGGGTATGAAAAAATACTGCGCCTTGCATTAAAATGGAAACCGATGGTATTTCTTTTAACAATTGTGCTTCTTGTAGTAAGTATGGCAGCTTCCTTCTCCAGAGGTATGACTTTTATGGATATGAATATGGAGTCCGGTCAGCTTTCGGTAACAGTAGGTCCTAAGGAGGATGAAACCTTAGAATTTGAAGAACTGACAGCAATGGCAGATGAAGTTGTAGAAAGAATTGCAACAATTGATGGAATTGAAACAATTGGTGCAATGTTGGGCGGAGGCTCCTTAGCCATGATGGGTGGTTCTAGTGAGAGCGTGTCTATGTATGTTCTTTTAGAGGAAGATACAAATGTCACTGCTGCGGAAATTCAGACCCGGATAGAGCAGTTGACTTCTGATTTGAACTGCTCTGTAGTAATGGATACCTCTTCCTCTGATATGACAGCGCTTATGGGAAGTGGAATTACCGTTCAGATTAAAGGACGTGATATGGAAAAATTGCAGGAGCTGGCAGCAATTGTTGCAAAAGTTGTAGAAAATACAGAAGGAACAATTGATGTGGAGGATGGCTTAGATGACACAACTGCATCCTTTACAATTTCTGTTGATAAGGAAAAAGCGGCACAGTATGGAATGACAGTTGCGCAGGTGTTCCAGCTGGTTTATACAGAAATGGCTTCAAGTACTTCTGCAACAACGATTGCAACGGACTTAAATGATTATCAGGTATATATACAGAGTGAGGAACAGGCAGAGGTAACATTGGATGATATTAAACGCCTGACTTTTACATACACAGATAAAATTACCGGTGATGAGGAAGAAATTTCTCTTACAACTATCGCTGATTTCAAAGATGGTCTTTCCATGAACTCCATCAAGCGTGATGCACAGACAAGATATATCAGCGTATCCGCGGGTATTGATGAAGAACATAACATAACATTAGTAAGTAATGAGGTTCAGAAAGAATTGGAAAAACTGGATTTACCGGAAGGCTACTCCATAGACATGACCGGAGAAGACGAAATGATTAATGAATCCATGAGCCAGCTGTATCTGATGCTTTTACTGGCAGTGATTTTTATTTATCTGATTATGGTTGCACAGTTCCAGTCATTACTGTCACCATTTATCATTATGTTTACCATTCCACTGGCATTTACCGGAGGCTTCTTTGCACTGTATTTCAGCGGCTTTGAAGTTGGGGTGGTCGCGATGATTGGATTTGTTATGTTAGCAGGTATTATCGTCAATAATGGTATCGTTTTGGTGGATTACATGAATCAGCTTCGCCGCGAAGGCATGGATAAAAAAGAAGCAATCGTTGAGGCAGGAAAAACAAGACTTCGTCCGGTATTAATGACTGCGTTAACAACCATTCTTGCAATGTCTACAATGGCGTTAGGATTGGGCAGTGGTTCTGAAATGATGCAGCCAATGGCAATTGTTGAGGTTGGTGGACTTGTATATGGCACCCTGCTGACATTATTTGTTGTGCCATGCATCTATGATGCATTTAACCGTAACAAGAGTATGGTTGAGGAGGAGTTATAATGTTTGTAAACCTTTGGCAGGAAACTGGAAAGGCGACATTCATCTTGTTTTTCTTTTTATAAAATTCTTGAAAATTGTATAGACAATAATTGCAAGTTAGGGTGTAAAATGGTAAAATAGTACTGAGATACGCAAAGGGAGGAGAAGGTGCTATGAAAAGTATTCGAACCAAAATTATTGTGGGAATTATTTTATGCTCTACGCTTACGGCGTTGTTGATTGGGGGACTTGCAATGATAAATTCTGCAAATCTTGCAAGTGGTGATACGCAGGAGCGAATGCGTATGACAAGCCAGATTCATTCACAGGAATTAAGCGGAACGATTGAGAGCATTGAACAGTCTGTAAATTTATTATGTGATGAAATTATACGTGATTTTGACTATAATTCATTTGTTGGGGACAAGGCATATGCAGATGATTTTACAGAGACAATCATGGATATGGTACTTGATTTCAGCAGGCGGACTGAGGGAGCGGTAACGGCTTATGTTCGTTATAATCCGAATTATTCAAATCCAACCTCAGGATGCTTTATTTCCAGAAGTTCTATGGAAGCAGATTTTGAGATATTAACACCTACCGATTTTTCTATGTATGATGAGGATGATGCAGCTCATGTGGGATGGTATTATACACCAATAAAAAACGGCAGTGCGATGTGGATGGAACCATATTTAAATGAAAATATAAACGTTTATATGATATCCTACATTATTCCGCTTTTTGCAGATGATGGAACCGCCATTGGTATTGTTGGTATGGACATTGATTTTTCAAAATTAACGGAAGAAGTAGCAGCAGCTTCTATTTATGAGACCGGTTATGCATTTCTGACAAATAGGCAGGGAACGATTATGTTCCATGAAGCATTAGAGACCGGAACAGCAATTACCGACTTGGATAAGACATTAGCAGGCGTTGTAACATCCTTTTCAAATGAAGCAATGGAAGGTGTGCTACAGGATTATTCTTATCAGGGAACAAATAAGCAGATGGTATATTATTCTCTGCCGAATGATATGGTACTTATTCTGACTGCGCCTAAGATGGAAATATATTCAGATGCAAATAAATTAGTAGGGATGATTATTGTTGGGGTGCTGTTTGCAATTATTATGTCTACTGTTATTGGAATTATTGTAGGTGGGGGTATTTCGAAGCCTATCGGAATGCTTACAAGAGTGATTGAGCAGACAGCTCAGTTGAATTTCCTTCCTACTGCGGATGGTCAGCAGTTAAGAAAGCAGAAGGATGAAATTGGTGCTATGGCGCGGGAAATTCACGGTATGCGAAAAATCCTGCGTGAAATGGTGGAACAGATGAATACCGCTGAGAGTACGATTTTAGGCAGCATGGATAATCTGAATCTGATTATGAAAGAAAATAGCGTGCGTGCGGAGGATAACTCTGCAGCAACACAGGAAATGGCAGCAGGAATGCAGGAAGCATCTGCAAATACGGCACATATTGTGGACAGCATTGATGTGGTGAAACGAAATTCTGAGAGCATTTATCAGCTGGCGCATGATGGAGAGGAAAATTCCGAAGAGATTTTAAAACGTGCAGGTGATATGGAACGGATTAGTAAGGAATCGAGTGACAAGACAAACAGCATGTATGAGGTTATGAAAAAGAAGACGGAGCTGGCAATCGAGCAGTCTAAGGCAGTGCAACGTATTAATGAACTGACAGAGTCAATCAAGCAGATTTCGTCACAGACAAACCTTCTTGCATTAAATGCAAATATTGAGGCGGCACGTGCAGGAGAGGCAGGAAGAGGCTTTGCGGTTGTTGCAACGGAAATCGGTTCACTTGCGGATCAGACCTTAAATACTGTAGATAACATCAATGTAATTGTTGGGGAAGTGAATACTGCAGTCAGCAACATGACAGAGTGTATTACAACTATGATGGACTTCCTTGAAAATACAGTGCTTGGTGATTATACGTTATTCCGTGAATCAGGTAATCAGTATCGCATGGATGCTGACTCCTTTATTAGTGTTATGAGTCAGATAAAAACTGCAGTGCAAGAGTTGGATGGATATATGACAGAAATCCTTACTGCGGTAGAAGATATCAATGATACTGTGACACAGTCCTCAGATGGTATCAATGCGATTGCAGAAAAATCCTCAGAGACAGAAAGTACAACATCAGAAGGCTATGAGAAACTGCAGGAAAGCAGAGAATCAATTGTGGCATTACGAAATATTGTGGATAAATTCCATGTATAAAATTCGTGTAAGATATATGAAAAAGCGGTTGACAAAATAAAAAAATGCTTTTATGATAAAAGTCAAGTAAAAGGTAATGAGAAAGAGGAGTACACATAAGTCTCCCGAAAGAGAGAAGCATCCATCGGCTGAAAGGTGCTTTAGGGATAAGGGATGTGGAAGGTAGCTTTTGAACCGCTTGACTGAACGTAAATCTATTAGTAGGTGAAGACGACTGGTTCCCGTTAGCGAACCGATGGCTAAGCACGAGAATTGTGTCGGCCGGATTGAGGTTGTAGAGCAATTATGCTGTTACAATGAACAAAGGTGGTACCGCGTATATACGCCCTTTGCAGAAATGATCATTTCTGTAAAGGGCTTTTCTTTTACCTTATAAGAACTATCATTTATTTTGAAAAGGAGAAATAATCATGTGTAAAGAATGTAAAGAACTTGCAAAAACATATGATCCAAAAGGGATTGAAGACCGTCTCTACCAGAAATGGGAAAGCAATGGATATTTTCACGCAGAAGCTGACAGAAGCAAAAAGCCATTCACAATTGTGATGCCACCGCCAAATATCACAGGACAGCTTCACATGGGACACGCATTAGATAACACTATGCAGGACATTTTAATCCGTTACAAGAGAATGCAGGGGTACAATGCATTATGGCAGCCGGGAACAGACCATGCTTCTATCGCGACAGAGGTTAAGGTTATTGAGTCTTTAAAGAAACAGGGCATTGATAAAGCCGATTTAGGTCGTGAAGGCTTCCTTGAAAAATGCTGGGAGTGGAGAGAAGAATATGGCAATCGTATCATCAACCAGTTAAAGAAATTAGGTTCTTCCGCTGACTGGGAGAGAGAACGTTTTACTATGGATAAAGGCTGCTCTGATGCCGTATTGGAAGTTTTCATTAAATTATATGAAAAAGGATATATCTACAAAGGCTCCCGTATCGTAAAC
>X314_Red_Deer__coassemble_58_pt1 | contig 21797 bp, 17 predicted proteins | sample X314_Red_Deer__metabat2_high_PE_002 | metagenome-assembled genome bin X314_Red_Deer
GTCAAAAACCTTGAAATTCTATTGTCGTTTTCGCCAAAACCGCTATCTTTTATGTCTGCTCAAGGTGTTTACAAAAAGCAGTAAAGCGTTCGCATGATGGCGGAAATTTGCATTTCTCAGTTTTCTTAGTACATCTTCAGGGTTGCTTTTACAAAACGGAATCTTGCGGACGCAGGAGAACACTACGTGACAATTAACAGTAACGTAATGCCCTCCTTTGCGGTAGCAAGATTCCTATAGCGACTTTGTAAAAGCAACCCTGTTAGATGTACTTGAAAGCTGTGACTGAAATTTCCGTCTCAATGCGGACGCTTTACTGCTTTTTGTAAAACGCGTGAGCAGACACAAAACGTTATTCAGCGAAAACGGCAAAGAATTTCTAAGATTTTATCCAACGCTCGCCAAACTTTTCTTTGCAAAAGAATAAATGCGAATGCTCTAATATTCTGATAATGCCAATTATGACGAGATATATTTAAATAATATTTTTTTGTAACAGCCCTTTTTTAAGTAGTTGAACGTTTGCGGTAGGCACTTGGTGTCTGCCCGAAGCGTTTCTTAAAAATGCGGTTGAAATATGAGAGGTTATCGAAGCCGACTTCTGCGGCAATATCAAGGATAGAAGATTCCGAAGAAACAAGAAGGCGTGAGGCCATTGTAAGCCGGTATTCGTTTAGGTAGTCAATAAAAGAACTTCCCATTGTATTTTTAAAATACTTCATAAAATGGGACTGGCTTAAATTTACTTCGCCTGCGATATCCTCAATCGTGATTTTATTCATATAATTATTTTCTACATATTTCAAAATAAGTTTCATTTTCTCTAAGGATTTGTAATCCTTTTTTACCGGAGATTCTAATGCGCATTTATTAAATAAGATAAAAAAGAGCATAAAAAGCTGACTTTTGATAAAAAGCTGATAACCCTCCGGATCTGTTTTACAGATTTCATCGTTGGCATCCACGCATGCTGCAATTTCCTTATAGAAAGGCATATCTGGTGCGTAAAGAACCGGCAGAGAGACTTTTCCCGATAAAAGAGGTTGGAAAAAGTCCGTGTTGCAGGTATCGGTCTGCTTCGAAATCATAATATTTGGATGAAAAATAATATTTTCGTACTCCATGATTTCCTGTTCATACTGCTCGATGGTATGAAGCTGTCCGGGGATAATGAGCATAATTGTTCCTGCACTGACGTGATATTGCTTAAAATCAACCGTAATAATTCCTTTTCCTTTTTTTATGTAAATCAACTCCATCTCATCGTGCCAATGGATAGGAACATAGGAGAAATCCAATGGGATAGAGCAAAGGTATGTGATATAAGGAAAAAGGGGGTTTCCATGTGAAATTTTTTCTTGGTAATTTTCATATTCTAAAATGTTCATGATAGGATTGTACCACTTTTTATATAAATATTACAAGAAAAAAACATATTTTGGTCATATAATCGTATCATAAAGTAATGCATTTACGAAAAAAAACAAAACTTGAAGCGCGAAGACAGAATTGGGGAAACAAACTTTACACATTGCCGGCAGGGAATCGGCAAATCATGAAAGGAGTAAGCAATGAACTTACAGGAAGTATTAAAGAAGAACTACAACAAAGAAATCGCAAAGTGTACCAATGAGGAAATCTACTACGGATTACTTGCCATGACAAAAGAATTGGCAAAAGCAAAAGAAAGCAACGAAGGAAAACGTAAATTATATTACATTTCCGCAGAATTCTTAATTGGTAAATTATTATCTAATAACTTAATCAATCTTGGCATCTATGATGATGTGAAGAAAGTTCTTGCAGAAAACGGAAAGAGTTTAGCAGAAATCGAAGAAGTTGAGTTAGAGCCATCTTTAGGTAACGGTGGTCTTGGACGTTTAGCAGCATGTTTCATCGACTCTATTGCTACATTAGGCTTAAACGGTGATGGTGTTGGTTTAAATTACCACTTCGGTCTTTTTAAACAGGTATTTGAAAATAACTTACAGAAAGAAACACCAAATCCATGGATTACAGAAGAAAGCTGGTTAACAAAATCAGAAGTTACATATCCAATTCAGTTTGGTGGATTTACAGTACAGTCTCGTTTATATGACATCGACGTAGTTGGTTACAACAACCGTACAACAAAATTACGTTTATTTGATATTGAATCAGTAGATGAATCAATCGTTGGAGAAACAATCGATTTTGATAAAGAAGAAATCGCTAAGAACTTAACATTATTCTTATATCCGGATGATTCAGATGATAAGGGACGTATCCTTCGTGTATACCAGCAGTACTTCATGGTATCTAACGCAGCTCGTTTAATCTTAGACGAAGCAGTTGAAAAAGGATCTAACTTACATGACTTAGCTGATTATGCAGCAGTACAGATTAACGATACACATCCATCAATGGTTATTCCGGAATTAATCCGTTTATTACAGGAACGCGGAATTCTTATGGATGAAGCAATCGAAATCGTATCTAAGGTATGTGCTTATACAAACCACACAATCCTTGCAGAAGCACTTGAAAAATGGCCAATCCATTTCTTAGATAAAGCAGTACCACAGTTAATGCCAATTATCCGTGAGTTAGACAACAGAATCCGCAAAACAGTTTCTGATGAAAGTACATACATCATCAAAGATAACCTTGTACACATGGCTCACATGGATATCCATTACGGATACTCTGTAAACGGTGTTGCATACCTTCATACAGAAATTTTAAAGAATACAGAATTAAATAACTTCTATAAGTTATATCCGGAACGTTTCAATAACAAGACAAACGGTATTACATTCCGTCGTTGGTTAATGTCTTGTAACCCGGAACTTGCTGCCATGATTACAGAGTTAATCGGCGAAGGCTGGAAGAAAGATGCAGACGAGCTTGAGAAATTAGGTGCATTTGTAAATGATGATGCAGTATTAAATCGTCTTCTTTCAACAAAAGCAGGAAAGAAAGCTGATCTTGCTAAATACTTAAAAGAAACACAGGGATTAGATGTAAACGCAGAGTCTATCTTCGATATCCAGGTTAAGAGACTTCATGAGTACAAACGTCAGCAGTTAAACGTACTTTACATCATCCACAAATACTTTGAAATCAAAGGTGGTAAAAAACCGGCTACACCAATCACATTCTTCTTTGGTGCAAAAGCTGCTCCTGCATACATTATTGCAAAAGATATTATTCATACAATCCTTTGCTTACAGCAGGTAATTAACAATGATCCGGAAGTAAGCCCATACTTAAAAGTATTCATGGTAGAAAACTACAATGTAACAATGGCTGAAAAATTAATCCCTGCTTGTGATATTTCTGAACAGATTTCACTTGCTTCAAAAGAAGCTTCCGGTACAGGTAACATGAAGTTCATGTTAAACGGTGCTGTTACATTAGGAACAAGTGACGGTGCAAACGTAGAAATCGCTGAATTAGTTGGCGAAGATAACATTTATGTATTCGGTGAAGATTCTGAAACAGTTATCGCTCGTTACGAGAGAGGTGACTACTGCTCAAAAGATTACTATGAGAAAGATGCTGACTTAAAGAAAGCTGTAGACTTTATCGTAAGTGATGACTTAATGAAAGTTGGATGTAAAGAGAACTTAGAGCGTCTTTACAATGAATTATTAAACAAAGACTGGTTTATGACATTCCCAGATTACCAGGAGTACATCAAAGCAAAAGATCAGGCTTTTGCAGATTACGAAGATCGTAAGTCATGGGCTAAGAAGATGATGGTAAACATCAGCAAAGCAGGCTTCTTCTCATCTGACAGAACAATCAAACAGTACAACGACGAAATCTGGCACTTATAAGATTCGTTTTCATATTATCTTTTTTATAGAATCCGGTGGTTCATTATGAGCCACCGGATTTTTTGCAGCTATAGTAGAGAAGAACTTGAATGATTAAATGTAAAGTATATGATTTTGGGCAATTTCTATTAAGACTTATTTAAAAGCCTGTGCTATACTAATCAAAAAAGGGGGAATTTGAAATGGATAACATTACGGTCGTAGAAAAAATAGTGGATTATATTGAGATACACTTAGATGAAGATTTATCTTTAGATAGAATTGCAAATGATTTAAATTATTCAAAGTTTTATATTGCAAGAATTTTTTCAGAAAAAACAGGAGGTACAATTTATAAATATATACAGGCACGCAGATTGACAGTGGCAGCTCAGAAGTTAATAGAAACCCAAAAACCTATTATAGAAATTGCTTATGAAGCACAATATAATTCACAACAAGCATTTACTTTAGCATTTAATCGAGTGTATTTGTGCACACCACAAACATATAGAAGAAATGGGATTTTTTATCCAAAGCAAGTAAGAATTGGAATGAAAAGTTCTCTGCTGTATTATTTATATACAAATTATATGTGGGGAGGTAAAAATGTCGCATGAGTGCAATTCCTTATGTTATTGAGCAGACAAGTCGTGGAGAAAGAAGTTATGATATTTTTTCAAGACTTTTATCAGATAGAATTATATTTTTGGGAGAAGAAATAAGTGATGTTTCAGCTAGTTTAGTTATTGCACAAATGCTTTTTTTAGAGGCACAGGACCCAGAAAAGGATATTCAATTATATATTAATAGTCCTGGTGGTTCTGTTACCGCTGGCTTTGCTATTTATGACACGATGCAATATATTAAATGTGATGTGTCAACAATATGCATAGGACTTGCGGCAAGTTTTGGGGCATTTTTATTAGCTGGTGGGACGAAAGGTAAACGTATAGCACTTCCAAATTCAGAGATTATGATACATCAACCAGCAATTCATGGGAATGGTGTACAAGGACAGGCAACAGATATAAAAATTGTTTCAGAGCATATGCAAAAAAGTAAACAACGGTTGAATCGTATTTTGGCAGAAAATACGGGAAAAACTGTGGAAGAAATTAGTGCTGATACAGAACGTGACAATTATATGTCTGCTGAAGATGCACTTAAATACGGATTGATAGATATGATTATTGATAAAAGATAATAAAATATGTTTAAGTACCGTCGCGTTAATGATGAAAGACATCAAAGATGTGGCGGTATTTCTGTTGTCAGAACCCCAAAATGCGATTATATTATATGTAAGAAAGAATAAAATTTGAAGGTTGAAAAAATGACAGGATATATTGACATGCATTGTGACACTCTTGCAGAAGGCGTTAAACAGCATAAAGAGACAATCACGGAATTAGAAAATACAATGATAGATGTTGTACGTCTGAAAAAATCAGGCGTGGCAGCGCAGTTTTTTGCAATGTTTCTTCCACAGCGGAATATGCCAAAATGGTATGGATTAAAGGAGATGCCGGAGGGAGAAATATTATTAGAAAAAATGTATCAGGTCTTTCAAAATACCCTTCGGGAAAATGAAAAGAGTGTGAGCTTTGCAGGCACTTATGTGGATTTGCAGAACAATCTGCAAAATGAGAAAATCTCCGTATTTTTAACCATTGAAAATGGTTATCTGGTGGATGGAAAAATGGAAAACTTAGAGAAGTTTTATAGGATGGGGGTTCGTTTAATAACGCTCACCTGGAATGACCCAAACTGCTTTGGCTATAATCATTCCAATGATCGTACTCAGATGCAGAAGGGGCTCACAGATTTTGGAAAAGAAGCCATTTCTTATATGAATGAGCTTGGAATCATCATAGATGTGTCCCATCTTTCCGATGGAGGCTTTTATGATGTGGCAGAGCTTTCAAAACAGCCATTTGTGGCATCTCATTCCAACTGCCGGGAGCTATCCCCTAATACAAGAAATCTTACCGATGATATGATTCGTATTTTGGCAGAGAAAGGCGGCGTTGCAGGTATTAATTTTGAACCAACCTTTTTAAATCAGGATTTAACAGATAAGAAAAGCCGCGTAATTAGAATGTGCGATCATGTGGAGCATTTTATTAAAGTTGGTGGTGTAGAATGTGTGGGTATTGGAACAGATTTTGACGGAATCAGTGGAACATTTGAGATAAGCGATTGCACGAAAATGGATTTATTTTTCCATGAATTACAAAAACGTCGTATCAGTGAAGATACCATTGAGAAAATTGCATTTAAAAATGTTGCGAGAGTGATTAAAGAAAGTATGAAGTAATTGGTGCAATTGAAGACATCTTTTGTTATACTAAGAAACGGAGCGTCGAAGTAATGAGCGATGCTAAAGATATATAGACTGTAGAAGATTTTTTTTACAGGTATTGAAAGGGCAAACTTAGATGATGAAAAAAAGTAGATACCTCTGTCTTTTGACAGCAGCGGCATTGTCATTGTGTCTTAGCACAGGCTGTAGTGATGAGAAGCAGGAAAATAAAGAAGCATATCGTCAGATTGGAATTGACTGTATGAAGGAAGGCAACTACGAAGATGCGATTGCAGCTTTTAACAGTGCGCTAAAACAGAGCATGGGAAAAGTTGGAGAAACAGAGATTGATATTTGCTATTATAAAGCTGCTGCGCAGTACGCCGGTGGTGATATTGAATCGGCTATTGCAACTTATACGGCAATCATTGAATATGATGAGAAATCCCCGGATGCTTATTTTCAGCGTGGTTGTTTATATCTTAAACAGGGAAATACGGAATTGGCAAAAAATGATTTTGACAAGGCAATTGAGTTTAATCCGAATGAATATGAGTTATATATCAGTATTCATGAAAATTTAGCCGCGTATGGACAGCAGGATATGGGGGAAAGCTATCTGAATAAAGCATTTTCCATTAAGGGAAATGACAAGGAAAACCAGGTGCAGCGTGGACGAATTTATTTTCTGATGGGTGAATATGACAATGCTATTGCGGAATTGACAAAGGCGGCAGAAGCAGAGGCGGCGGATGCATATTTTTATCTGGCGCAGGTTTATGATGCACAGGGGGATTCTGCGAATGCAGAAAATTATTATCAGGCATATACAGCTACCGGAAATGCAGATGCAAATACCTTAAATGCCCTTGGTGAAATTGCAATGGGAAAAGGAAACTATGCAGAGGCATTAGGCTATTTTTCAGAAGCACTTGAGATGGAAGGCAGTTTAAATAAAAAAGAAATTATGCAGAATCAGATTATTGCTTATGAATACAGTGGTGATTTTACATCTGCATGGAATGTATTGAATGAGTATATGAAAGTGTATCCGATGGATGAACAGCTGGAAAGGGAGTATACCTTTTTAGAGCACAGACAACAGGTGAGTGAACAGGTGACGGAAGAGGTGCAGAGTACGGAAAGTATAGAAGAAGATAGTACTGAAACAGATAATACAGAGGCAGACAGTACAGAAGCATCATAAATTGGAAGAAGAATTGCATAAAGACAGAAAATAGCAAAATACTAAATGGTATTTTGAAGAGAGCAGAAAGGAAGACAAATGGCAGACCCTTTTAAAATAGAAGAAATTGAAGAAAAAGTAATTTTAGTGGGCGTCAGTGAACAGGAAGGCGATGATGCAGAGGATTCTTTGGTGGAATTAGCAGAGCTTGTAAAAACAGCCGGTGCAACGGTGGTTGGAACACTGATACAAAAAAGAGAATTAATTCATCCGGGAACCTATATCGGAACAGGAAAGGTTGCAGAATTGGCAGAACTTGTAACAGAGCTTGGTGCAACCGGAGTTGTGTGTGATGATGAACTTTCGCCGGCACAGCTTAGAAACTTGGAAGATATGTTAGACACTAAGGTAATGGATAGAACCTTAATTATTTTGGATATTTTTGCAGCAAGAGCCACCACAAGTGAAGGTAAAATTCAAGTCGAACTTGCCCAGTTAAAATACAGAATGAGCCGGCTGACAGGTCTTGGACGCTCCATGTCACGACTTGGTGGAGGTATCGGAACAAGAGGTCCGGGTGAAAAGAAGCTGGAAATGGACAGACGTTTAATCAAAGACAGAATCGCTCAATTAAATCGCGAATTAAAAGAAGTAAGACAGCATCGCGATGTTACAAGAGCGCAGCGTGAAAAGAACCAGATTCCGGTGGTGGCAATTGTCGGCTATACCAATGCAGGAAAATCCACACTTCTTAATACCCTTACAGACGCAGGCGTGTTAGAAGAAGATAAACTGTTTGCAACCTTAGACCCGACCACACGAACCTTAGAGCTTCCGGGCAGACAGGAAATTCTTTTAACCGATACGGTTGGATTTATCAGAAAGCTGCCGCACCATTTAATTGAGGCCTTTAAAAGTACCTTAGAGGAGGCGAAATATGCAGATTACATTCTGCACGTGGTAGATGCTTCTAATCCACAGATGGATAAGCAGATGCATATCGTGTACGAGACCTTATATAATCTGGATATACGCGATAAAACGGTTATTACACTGTTTAACAAGCAGGACGCAAGAACGGAACACGAACCGTTAAAGGATTTTAAGGCAGATCATACCTTAGGAATTTCTGCAAAAAATGGAACAGGGCTGGAAGAATTAAAAGAACTCTTGTGTGAACTTTTAAGGGAAAATAAAGTGCTTGTAGAGCGAATTATACCTTATGATAAAGCGGGAGTAATTCAGCTTGTAAGAAAAGCGGGAGAATTGTTAGAAGAAGATTACCGACCGGAGGGAATATATATCAAAGCGTATGTTCCGATGGAGGTTTACGGAAAATTATAATTATGCTAAAATAAGCTTAAATTTTGAAAAGAAATGGAGAAATGCTATGACCATATTAATTAAGAATGGACATGTACTCAATCCGGCAACAGGAACAGACGAAGTATTAGATGTTTTAATAGAAGATGGAAAAGTATCAAAAATGGAAAAAGGCATCAAAGCAAAGGCTGAGCAGGAAATCAATGCAAAAGGCTGTTATGTGATGCCCGGGTTTATTGACATGCATGTGCATTTAAGAGATCCGGGACAGGAAAAAAAGGAAACTGTAGAAACAGGCTGTCAGGCTGCTGCACATGGTGGTTATACAACTATATTAGCGATGCCAAATACAAAGCCGGTAGTAGATAATGCAGATGTTGTGAATTATGTAAAGAATAAAGCAAGAACCGTTGGTATTGTAAATGTGCTTCAGGTTGGTGCAATTACAAAAGGACAGAAGGGAAAAGAACTGGCAGATATTGAGGAAATGGTGAAGGCTGGAAGTCCTGCCATCAGCGAGGATGGTAAATCGGTGATGAATTCCCAGCTGTACCGTGAAGCTATGGAGATTGCTGCAAGACTTGGTATTCCGGTGCTTGCACATTGTGAGGATATTAATCTTGTAAATGGTGGTGTCATGAATGAGGATGCCCACGCCGTGGAACTGGGCATGAAGGGGATTACAAATTCCGTAGAGGATATTATTGTAGCAAGAGACATCATGTTAAGTAAGGAAACCGGGGCGAAGCTTCATTTATGCCATTGTTCAACAAGAGATTCCGTAGAGATGGTAAGACATGCTAAAATGGAGCAGATTCAGGTGACGGCAGAAGTATGCCCACACCATTTTACATTGACTTCAGATAATATTAAGAAGATAGAAGCAAAGATTGAGCCGGAGAAAAAGGTTGCAATAGAAGCGGATGCCGACACAAACTTTAAGATGAATCCACCACTTCGTGCAAAGGAAGATGTACAGAAGTTAAAAGAAGGATTGCGTGATGATATTATGGATGTCATTGCAACGGACCATGCACCACATACTTTTAGTGAGAAAAATACAACAATGAAGAAAGCGCCATTTGGAATTGTAGGTTTAGAGACAGCAGCGAGCCTTACATATTCAGAACTGGTAATGGAAGGCTATTTAACACCAATGCAGATGGCTGCAAAAATGAGCTATAATCCGGCACGAATTGTTGGAATTGATAGAGGAAATATCGAACCGGGAAAAGTAGCAGATATTGTTATATTTAATCCGAAGAAAACTTATACCATCGACAAGAATAAATTTGCCAGTAAAGGTAAAAATACACCATTCCACGGTAGAAAAGTAACCGGAAAGGTACGTGCGACACTAGTAGATGGACGAGTTGTATACGAAGATAAAGAGAAATAAGAGACATAAGGAAGGAAAAGACTCATATGGCTGAAAAATTTGAAGAAATAGTAACAGTCGTAAGACAGGAAAAAATTGCAGAACAAATTTTTAGTATGGTAATCAGGACAGAACAGATTGCAGACTATGCCAAGGCCGGTCAGTTCGTGTCTTTATATTGTAATGATGGCACCAAGTTATTGCCAAGACCAATCAGTATTTGTGAAATAGATAAAGAAGTAAAAACACTTCGTTTAGTATATCGTATCGCTGGAAAAGGAACAGCAGAATTTAGCAAGTTACAGCCAGGAGAACAGGTTCGTGTATTAGGACCTTTAGGAAATGGTTTTGAAAAGAAAGAAAAAACAGCTTTCTTAATCGGTGGAGGAATTGGAATCCCGCCAATGCTTGAGCTTGCAAAAGAATTAAACTGCCAAAAGCAGATGGTATTAGGTTATCGTACGAATGACCTTTTCTTAAAAGACGAATTTGAGGCCTATGGTGATGTTTATGTAGCTACTGAGGATGGCAGTGCAGGAACAAAAGGAAATGTCCTTGATGCAATCCGTGAGAATGGTTTAAAGGCAGATGTTATTTATGCCTGTGGTCCAACACCGATGCTTCGTGCATTAAAGGAATATGCAGCTGAAAATAATATTGAGTGTTGGATTTCTATGGAAGAGCGTATGGCATGTGGTATTGGAGCATGTCTTGCATGCGTATGCAAATCAAAAGAAAAAGACGGTCATACCAACGTAAACAATAAACGTATTTGTAAAGAAGGTCCGGTATTCCGTGCAGAGGAGGTTGAATTCTAATGAATATGAAAGTTGATTTATGCGGAGTAACTTTAAATAATCCGGTAATGACAGCCTCAGGAACCTTTGGCTCTGGCGCAGAATATTCCGAGTTCGTAGATTTGAATAAACTTGGTGCAGTTGTCACAAAAGGTGTTGCAAGTGTACCTTGGATGGGAAATCCAACCCCACGAGTAGCAGAAGTGTATGGTGGAATGTTAAATGCGGTTGGATTACAGAATCCTGGAATTGATTTATTCGTAAAAAGAGATATTCCATTTTTAAAACAGTATGATACAAAGATTATTGTAAACGTGTGTGGACATTCTACAGAAGAATACATTGATGTTGTGGAAAAGTTAGCTGACCAGCCGGTTGATTTATTAGAAATCAATATTTCCTGCCCGAATGTCAAGGAAGGCGGTATTGCCTTTGGACAGGATCCAAAAGCTGTGGAAGCAATCACAAAAGAAATGAAAAAGCATGCAAAGCAGCCGGTAATTATGAAGCTTTCTCCAAATGTAACAGACATCACAGAGATGGCTCGAGCAGCAGAGGCAGGCGGAGCAGACGGTTTATCCTTAATTAATACGATTACCGGTATGAAAATCGACATTGACCGCAGATGCTTCGTATTGGCAAACCGCACTGGCGGTATGTCGGGTCCTGCAATTCATCCGGTAGCAGTGCGCATGGTGTATCAGACCGCACAGGCGGTAAAGCTTCCAATCATCGGAATGGGCGGAATTATGAATGCAGAGGATGCCATTGAGATGATTTTAGCAGGTGCAACGGCGGTATCTGTTGGAACTGCAAACTTCACAAATCCACGGGTAACAGAAGAAATCGTTGAGGGAATTGCAGCGTACATGGAAAAATATAAAGTTTCTGATATGAAAGAGTTAATTGGCGCAGTCCATGATAGATAGGTGTTGATGGAACGGATGGCGGAGTGATTCGCGTAGCGTATGAGAATGAAAAATTAGATGTAATTTTAAAATTAAATTAAGAAGAAAAGCTAACAAGAGCCACATAGGAGCGGATATGTTCCTATGTGGCTCTTGTCCGTTTTATTGGACAAATAATGTGTAAAATAAAATTAACAGCAAAGCGGTAAAAGAATGAAGGGCAGGAAAACTGACTGAAGCAAATCATAAAAGAAAGGGGAAAGCATATGAGAGAGCAGGTATTTAAAATAATAGCAGTAGATTTTGATGGAACACTTTGTACGGACTGTTATCCGAAAATCGGTATTCCGAATCTGGCATTGATTTATTTGCTAAAGTGTTTAAAAAATCAGGGAAGCCAAATTATCTTGTGGACATGTCGTTGTGGAAAAGAATTAGAGGAAGCAAAAAAATGGTGTGAAGGCTTCGGGCTGCAATTTGATGCAGTAAATGAAAATGTTCCGGTGATTATTGAACGCTACGGAAGTGATTCGAGAAAAATATTTGCAGATGTTTATATAGATGATAAAGCCTGTTTTCCTTGGGAAAACAAAAGAGAGTGGAGGGAAGAAAATGAAAACAATTGATTTAGAAATGGTAATTACATGTGGAATTATGGCATTTGTGGCTGCACTTGGAATTGTATCAGCAATCGTTGTTTTTTTAGGAGTTCGTATTTATGATTGTAATGCAGCAGTATTGTCCGGCAGTTATTTTGCCATAAGCGGAATTATCTGGGTAATTTTACTTGTAATGAATTTAGAAAAAATGATAAAAAAATAGTTTTCATAGAGTCTTTAAGCTGTCCGGTAATCTTATCCTTAAGATTTTTTGCAACAAAAACGTCCATAAAACACTCTAAATATAGTGTCAGATAGAGAAAAAATACTATATTTAGGTTGACGCTCCTTATAGAATCTCATATAATGAAACTGATTTATTAGGTATATTTTTTGTAAATAGCTTGTAATATCAGATGGGTTGGGGTTTTTGGAGGAAACAAATGAAGAAAAGAGATACCAAAAGGATGAAAAAACATCTTAGGGCAATCCTACTTTGTCTGGTGTTTGCAATTGCATTTATTTTGGGAAGTCAGACTGAAAAAAGCTATGCTTATACTGCAAAAAGCGGCATAGTAAGTGACGGACCTGTAAAGGTGAGAAAAAGTCCGGTAGATGGAGAAAAAATTGTGTCATTAAATCCGGATTCTGCTGTATTGATTGTAGATGAGGAAAAAGGTTCAGACGGAAAAATCTGGTATAAAGTCCAATTTACGCGTGGCAGTCAGACCTATGAGGGATATATTCGTTCTGATTTTATTACAATATCAGAGGATGCAGCAACGTCAACAGAAACAACACAACAGACAACTGCAACAGAGGAAGAACAGTCGCAGGAGAGCGTAAATAACGAATATTATGAGACGCTAAAGGCTGCGGGATTTCCGGACAGCTATTGTGCATCCCTTGTGGCATTACATGAGAAATATCCAAACTGGCAGTTTATTGCTGTACAGACCGGACTTGATTGGAATACAGTTATAGAAAAGGAAAGTACAGTTGGAAAGAATCTGGTACAGAGTACCGTAAATGACGCTAGAAAATCAACGGAAACATCTGCATATAACTGGTCAACCAATACATGGTATGGTTTTGACGGAGCCGGCTGGGTCAGTGCTTCTAAGGAATATATTGCATATTGTATGGATCCGAGAAACTTTTTGAATGAAACTTACATTTTTCAGTTTGAAACATTAGAATATGACGATTATCAGAATGTGGATGGTGTGAAAAATATTTTAAATGGAACCTTCATGTCCGGTGATTATAAGGATACGGATGATAAAAAGCGAAATTATGCAGAGACCTTTTATGAGATAGGAAAAGAATTGGAAGTCAGTCCTTACCACCTTGCGTCAAGAGCAAAACAGGAGCAGGGAATCAAGGGAAGCAGCCCGCTGATTTCGGGAAATTATTCCGGTTATGTGGGATATTATAATTACTTCAATGTGAATGCCTATACTACATCAAGTATGAGCGCGACTGCAAATGGTCTTACTTATGCAAAAAAAATGGGATGGAATTCCATTTTCAAATCCATTCAGGGTGGTTCTGAGGTTGTTGCAAACCGATATGTGAAAAAAGGGCAGAATACTACTTATTTTGAAAAGTTTAATGTAGTAAATAAGTCGAGTCTGTATTCCCATCAGTATATGTCGAACGTTATGGCAGCAATAAGCGAAGGCAGCAGCATCGGTAAAGCATACAGTGATAAATCGGCGGCATTCCTTTTCCGTATACCGGTATATAAAAATATGCCGAATGAGGCAGTAGTATTTTCTGATACAGGTAATCCGAATAACTGGATTAAAACAATGGAAATTGCAAACTGTAATCTGACACCATCATTTAAGCCATCGGTGACAGAATATTCTGTGATTGTTGGAAAAGAAGTGAAAAATATTGATATTGGAGCAACTGCAGTTTCTGGTAAATCAACACTTTCTGGTTTGGGAAGCTATAAACTGGAATATGGAAATAACTGTATTACAATAACCTGTACTTCACAAAGCGGAGTGTCAAGAAACTATACCATTAATGTGGTAAGACAAAAAACAGAGTCCGAAACATCAGAGGATGACACAGTGGCATCAGAACAGGATGAAAATCAGGAGACAGAAATTACATCGTCTGTTTACCGGATAGGAACGTATTTTAGTGGAATAGCGCCTAAAACAACGACAGAGACACTTTTAGCGAGTATTAATGTCACAAACGGTACGGTAAAAGTGTTGAAGTCAGATGGTTCAGAAAATACCGGGAATATCGAAACGGGAAACATAATCAACCTGTATGATACATCCGGAAACATGGTAAAACAGTATGAAGCCGTAATTTATGGTGATATCAATGGAGACGGAAAAATTTCAAATGTGGATTTAGTACTTTTACAGAAGCATCTCTTAAAAATTACAGAACTGTCGTATATTTATAGTGAAGCAGCGAATGTAAGTAAAGATGAAAAAATAAGCAACAAGGATCTTGTTATGTTGCAGAAACACATTTTAAATATTGAACAGATTAGTCAATAGGCTTAAGAGACAGGAGGTTGAAAGAAATTAATTTCTTTTAACCCGGACTTTTGATTTTAAAGCCACAAAAGAGGCAGAATGAGGGGAAAAATGAAAAAGATAATTAAAAAATTATTTGTAATGGCAGTGCTGGCAGCCGGTGTACTGACAGCGAATATTACGGCATATGCAGATACCGGAAAAACAACAATAGCAGTATCTTCCGGTACAATTGATATCGGAGATAAAGTTACCGTTACCGGAAAAGCAAAGACCTCCGGTGGTGATACCGCATATGCAACAATGACATTAAGTTATGATTCTAGTGTACTTGAATTGGTAAGTTGTAGCACAACCTATGGCGGAGGCGGCGGAACCGTATCTGTATCGGTAGATACGTTTTCCGTAACCTTTAAAGCAATTGCTGCCGGTAAAGCAAAGTTATCTATTACTGCAACCGATGGCGTTGACTTTAATTCCGGTGAAGAATTAGATTCTGTAGAAGGATGCAGTACTTCTATTACAGTAAACAATGAAGCATCAGAAAGCAATAATACATCTGATAGTAATACTACGAACAATAGTACATCAACAGATAATAATTCCGGGGAAAATAATACTGATACAAACAAAAAGCAATCAGCAGATAATTCATTAAAAACATTGACAATTTCACCTGGAACACTTTCACCGGCGTTTAAGGGAAGCACTACAAAATATTCAGCAACAGTAGCAAATGATGTTACAAGCATTGCGGTAAGTGCAACACCGGTAAATCCGAACGCGACGGTAGAGTCTGTAACAGGAAATACCAATTTGTCTGTAGGAACAAACCAGATTCAGATTGTGGTAAAAGCAGAAAATGGAACAACTGCAACCTATAAGATTGATGTTACAAGAGAAGCAGAGGCTGCGGTGGTAGTAGAAGACACCGATACTTCTGAGGAGTCGGAAACTGATGAAACAGAAACAACAGAAACAGAGAGCACAGAGACGGAAACTGCAGAACAGCCAACGTTTTTTATCAATGAAAACAGCTATGTAACAGCAATATTGCCGCCGGAAGGAGAAATACTGCCTTCGACATACACACAGACAGAGCTTACACTTGCTGATGGAACTGTAATTACAGCTTTTCAAGAGCCGGTAGAAGAAGATGCTGCGGTGGAATTTTATTTGTTTTATGGTGTGAATGCATCAGGAACAGGAGGCTGGTATCGTTATGATTCCGTAGAAGGTACTTATCAGAGAACAACCGTCGTGTCTTCTGGAGAAGATACAGACACATCAGATATGGAATATCTTCAGAATAGCTACAACACTTTACTTGAGAAATACAAAAAAGAGAAATCATTTATCAGAAATGCAATTGCAATTATGGTATTTGTGGGAGCGGTTCTGGTTATAGTAATTGTTAATATGGCATTATATATTAGAAGAGTCAGACTTGAAGACAACGATGACGATTTTGATGAATACGAGGAAAAAGAATCATCTGCAGAAGCAGTCCGCAGAGAGTACCGTGAGCAGATGGCGGCAGAAAAAGCTAAAGCAGCTGAGAGGGCAAGAGCAGCAGGCCGAGCTCTCAGAGCGAAAGAAATAGAGCGTGAGGAACGCATAAGAGATACAGAGCGTGAAGAAGCACTTGCAAGAGCCAAAGCCGCCCGACAGGCAGAAGAAGCAAGAAGAGTCGAGCAGGAACAAAAAAGCTTCTTTGAACGCAAAATGTCCGGCTTTATGAATGACGATTTAGATGATGAGGATGAGTTAGAAGACAATTCCTTTGGATGGAAAAAGAGAAGTTTTTCATCAGAGGACGACTCCTTGGCAGAAGAGAAAGTCGTCGAAAAGAAAAAAGAAATGAAGAAAAAATCTTCTTCTGAAAGAGTAGAAGTAGAGGATTTTAATGATTTTTAAATCCTTAAAGGTAAGGAGGAATTATGCAGTTATCATATACAGCAAAGGCGAAGAAGGCAATTGAAATTGCCGGAAGAATGTCGAAGTCATTACAACATAATTATGTAGGAACAGAGCATATTCTTATTGGTTTATTAAAAGAAAATACAGGTGTTGCGGCAAAGGTTTTAAATGAAAATGGTGTAGAACTGGAAAAAATTCTTGGATTAATCAAAGAACTGATTGCACCAACAGAATCCGTCCTAGTTGCGGAGCGTGGAAAATATTCACCTCGTGCAGAAAAAGTATTCGCAGGTGCGGAGCGTGAAGCGCATCGTTTTCATTCAGATGCTATCGGAACAGAGCATCTTTTACTGGCTTTGTTAAAAGAAGCGGATTGTGTTGCTTCCCGTTTATTAAACACAATGGCTATAAAAATACAGAAGGTTTATGTAGATACCCTGATTGCAATGGGAGAAGACCCAAATCTCTATAAAGAAGATTTACAGAATGGAAAACAGGGCAAAAAGAAGGCAGGTGCATCTGTAACTTTGGATCAGTATTCCAGAGATTTAACACAGATGGCTAAGGAGGGAAGTCTTGATCCTGTCATTGGCAGAGAAGAAGAAATCCAGCGTGTCATTCAGATTTTGAGTAGAAGAACCAAAAACAATCCATGTCTGATTGGAGAACCAGGTGTAGGTAAGACTGCGATTGTAGAGGGAATTGCAGAACGAATTGTGTCAGGACTTGTACCGGATTCGGTTCTTGGAAAAAGAGTGGTTTCCCTTGACCTGTCAGGTATTGTCGCAGGCTCAAAGTATCGTGGAGAATTTGAAGAACGAATCAAGAAAATTATTCACGAAGTAAGCAAAGCCGGAAATATTTTACTTTTTATTGATGAGCTTCATACGATTATTGGAGCCGGTGGCGCAGAAGGAGCAATTGATGCATCAAATATTTTAAAACCGGCTTTGGCCCGTGGTGAAATTCAGATTATCGGAGCAACAACAATTGAAGAATATCGTAAATATGTAGAAAAGGATGCAGCGTTAGAGCGCCGTTTCCAGCCGGTAACCGTAGAAGAACCAACAGAAGAACAGGCAGTTGAAATTTTAAAAGGACTGCGTGGTCAGTACGAACAGCACCATAAGGTTACAATTTCAGATGCGGCAGTGGAGGCATCGGTACATCTTGCGGCACGCTATATCAGTGATCGTTTTCTTCCGGATAAAGCAATTGACTTAATGGATGAGGCATCGGCAAAAGTACGTTTAGGCAGTGCAAGAAAACCGGAAGAGTTTGTTACAATCAAAAATGCCATTGAAGAAAAAGAACAGCTGTTAGAGCAGGCCTTGTGCGATATGGATATAGAGCTTGCAAGAGAATGCAGACAGGAAAAAGAAGAATTAGAGAAAAAGCTTGAAAAATTAACACAGAAAGCTAAAAAAGAGATTCAGAAGAAGAACTTGACAGTAGGAGAAGAAGAAATCGCAGAAGTGGTTTCCGGCTGGACAAAAATACCGGTGAAAAAGCTGGCAGAGGGCGAAGCGTCACGTCTCAAAAAGTTAGAAAAAACATTGCATAAACGCGTCATTGGTCAGGAAGAAGCGGTTAGTGCTGTTGCAAAGGCAGTGCGCCGGGGCAGAGTTGGTTTAAAAGATCCAAAACGTCCAATTGGTTCCTTTCTTTTCTTAGGACCAACCGGTGTGGGAAAAACAGAAATTTCCAAAGCATTAGCAGAGGCAGTATTTGGAAATGAACAGGCAATGATTCGTGTCGATATGTCTGAGTATATGGAGAAACACAGTGTTTCCAAAATGATTGGTTCACCACCAGGGTATGTAGGTCATGAGGATGGCGGACAGTTAAGTGAAAAAGTGCGCAGAAATCCATACTCTGTTATTTTATTTGATGAAATCGAAAAAGCACACCCGGATGTATTCAATATTTTGCTGCAGGTATTAGATGATGGACATATCACAGACTCCCAGGGCAGAAAAGTTGATTTTAAAAATACAATAATTATTATGACATCAAATGCCGGTGCACAGGCAATTGTTGAACCAAAGAAGCTGGGTTTTTCTTCTGTTGATGACGAAAAACTGAATTACGACCGCATGAAAAGCAGTGTAATGGAAGAAGTAAAGAGAATTTTCAAACCGGAATTCTTAAATAGAATTGATGATACCATTGTATTCCGTTCGTTAAACAGAGATGACATGAAACAGATTGTAACGTTAATGTTAAAGGAACTAATCGAACGCTGCAAAAAACAGATGGATATTACACTTAATGTGCGTGATAACGTAAAGAATTATATTGTAGAAAAGGCATATGAGCCAAAATATGGTGCAAGACCACTGCGTAGAAAAATTCAAAATGAGCTGGAAGATAAGCTTGCAGAAGAGATTCTTGATGGCAAAGTGAAAAAAGGAAATACCGTGGTTGTTACCATAAAAAAAGAACAGATTGTATTTGAGACAAAGGAAAACTAAAAAAATCCTTAAATCAATCAAAATAACTAGAAATAATATCATAGGTATTATATAATATACAAAAGAGACTCGAAGAACACATGGCATAATTTTAGTACCCATGAGAGAGTACTTTTATAAAATTTTTTTACGATGAAGGAAGCTTCATCACAGGAGGAAAAAATGGCTGTTATTAATGAATTAATTCGTTCAGAAGCAGATGGAACAATTAGCTTTGGAGATTATTCTCTGAATGCAAAGGCAAAGCTTGATAATTTTGAACATCGTGGGGATGTATATAAGGTAAAAACCTTCAATGAAATTACTAAGTTAGAGCGTAACGGAATGTTCGTATATGAATCTGTACCGGGAACAGCTGTAACTAGTTTGAATGCGACAGAAGCATGTGTTCAATTTCAGGTAGAGGGTGCAGAGGATGCACAGGTTACCTTAGAACTTGAGGCTGAAACTGAATATGAAATTACAATTGATGGAACAAGTGCAGGCAGAATGAAAACAAATCTTGGTGGCAAATTAAGCATTAGCGTGGAATTAGGCGACCATGCAGTTGCAGTAAAGGTTGAAAAATGCTAAACCATTTATCCACTATGAAATGATTGTTATTGAGATAATAGAAAACCCGCTCGTATGGAGCGGGTTTTCTGTTTCTGTGCTCTATAGGAAAAACAGTGTTACATTAAAGTGCAAAAATAATGATTTCTATAGAGCAAAAAGCCCTGTCGGGCAGGATGCGCATAACGCGCGAATGGTAGATGTCACTGCGTGGCCGCGGGTTAGTGCGAGAATCTAAATTGCTTGCGGGGGGATGTCTGAAAGCATTGCGCGGCGACGTTTTCTTAGAGGGGGAAATAAAATGGCAAAGGGAAAAGCAAGTATCTTTTTTTGTCAGGCCTGTGGATATGAGTCCTCGAAATGGATGGGACAGTGTCCGGGCTGTAAAGAATGGAATACTTTTGTAGAAGAAATTGTAGATAAAAAAAATGCTGCCACAGTAGGCAAACAAAAAGTTTTGGCTGGTGAGGCGAATGTGATGCCGCTTTCTTCAATAAAAATTACGCAGGATAAACGTATTTCCACAAATATAAAGGAATTAGACCGTGTATTAGGTGGGGGAATTGTGGAAGGGTCGCTTGTACTAGTGGGCGGTGATCCCGGTATAGGGAAATCGACATTATTGTTACAGGTATGCAGAAATCTCTCTGCGCAGCAAAGAGATGTTCTTTATATTTCAGGAGAAGAATCTTTACAGCAGATAAAAATAAGGGCAGAGCGTATTGGAGAGTTTAAGGATAGCTTAAGACTTTTGTGTGAAACAAATTTGGAAACTATCCGTGCAGTAATTGATAAAGAAAAGCCGGAAGTAGTTATCATAGATTCGATTCAGACCATGTATAATGAGAATATTGCGTCTGCACCTGGAAGTGTGTCACAGGTTAGGGAGTCAACCGGTGTGCTGATGCAGATTGCAAAAGGAATGGGAATTTCTATATTTATTGTTGGTCACGTAACAAAAGAAGGTGTTGTTGCCGGACCTCGTGTATTAGAGCACATGGTAGATACGGTCTTATACTTTGAAGGAGACAGACATGCAGCCTATCGTATTTTAAGAGGTGTGAAAAATCGTTTTGGTTCAACGAATGAAATTGGCGTGTTTGAAATGCGTCAATCCGGATTGGAAGAAGTAGAAAACCCATCTGAGTTTATGCTTAGCGGAAAACCGGAAGGGGCATCAGGTTCTGTTGTGGCGTGTTCTATGGAAGGAACCAGACCTATCTTATTAGAGGTGCAGGCATTAGTCTGCCATAGCAGCTTTGGAATTCCAAGGCGTACTGCCGCAGGAACAGATTTTAATCGTGTGAATCTTTTAATGGCGGTATTAGAAAAAAGGCTTGGGTTAAAAATGGGAGATTGTGATGCATATGTTAATATTGCAGGTGGTATAAAAATGAATGAGCCGGCAATAGACTTAGGGATTGTGCTCGCGTTAATCTCAAGTTATAAGGATACACCAATTGATGAAAAAACAATCTGCTTTGGTGAAGTGGGATTGAGTGGTGAAGTACGCGCAGTAAATATGGCAGAGCAGCGTGTGCTTGAAGCAAAAAAACTTGGTTTCCGGGTGTGTATTCTGCCAGAGGTATGTAAAGAGAATCTTCCAGCTATTTCAGGGATAAAACTGATTGGCGTCAGGACAATAAAAGATGCATTGGATTATATCAAAAAATAAGTTGTAGAAAATTGTATAAACAATAGACACAATTTGTGACAAAAAACTTTCTTTTATAATTATTAAAAAAGAGTGTTGACATTCTACATGCAGGATGATAATATATACAAGCTGACCGCGAGGAAAGCAGAAAAGCTTGAAAATAAAGATGTCTGAGGAACTGGAGAAGTCATCCTGCAGTATCATATTTGAGAAAGTTTTTCTTGAAAAAATAGTAAAAAAAGTTGTTGACAAATTCGACACAATTTGCTATTATAATCTAGCTGTCGCTAAGGAGCGACAACAGCGGGCTTTGAAAAGGCTCGAAAGAAAAATAAAAAAGTTGTTGACAACGACTTGAACTTGTGATAAGATATCAAAGTTGCTGAAA
>X314_Red_Deer__coassemble_61_pt1 | contig 21306 bp, 18 predicted proteins | sample X314_Red_Deer__metabat2_high_PE_002 | metagenome-assembled genome bin X314_Red_Deer
AGTGGAGTCCGGTCCGTTTTTGCCAGAGCTTAAATCAGATGCATTAAAAATGTTAGAAAAGCGTCTTTCCAAAATAAAAACAGATGAGTGTGAACTTTTGGTGCAGAAGCTGCAAAAGGAATTAAAAGAAGCAGATATTCCTGAGATAGAAAGACATCATTTTTATCCGGCAAGAAAAGCATTGATGAAGCAGGCTGCCCCGGAAGAAATGCAGACCATTGAGTATGCAGTATCTTCGTATGCAGCAGGAATTGATAGGTTTGAATATCCAATTTTAGTTGTGGATACCTCCCGCAGTAAACGCGGTGATAAGGGGATTATTTTAACGCCGGAGAAGCTTTTTTACAGTAATTTGACTACCTCCTATAGTATTTCTGTTTTTTCGATTGAGAGTATAAAGGCAATGACCGGAATTTTAAACCGTGGTATTTATGTTTATCAGAAAAACGGAACCAAAACAAAACTCCCATATGCGGTGGATAACCAGCATCTTGAGCCTTTTGCAGAGGTTTTAGATGAATTTGTGAAGTATCTGCAGGAGAAGCCTTTTTCCAGAAAAGAGGTTTATCTTGCGAAAGAAAAGCACGATACCATCTGCTGTTTCCGTTGTGGCTATGTTTATAAGGGAGGAAATATTTGTCCGAAGTGCGGATATAAGATGAATGAATGAAATTCGGGGACGCAGCTTTTTTTTCGAAAAAAAGGCTGCGTCCCCAAATTTCGAAAAAAAGGCTGCGTCCCTGAATTTTAAATATTGGTAAAATTTGTAAAAAGTATATAAAATTGTTGGAAAATTCTTTTGCGTATGGTAAAATATTAACACAATGATTGTTAATTAAATGACAATCGGTAGCAAATTAAATTACATATATTAAATAGGAGGATTTTTACAATGGCAAGATTTACATTACCACGTGACCTGTATCATGGAAAGGGTTCTTTAGAGGCATTAAAATCTTTCAAGGGAAAGAAAGCTATGATTTGTGTTGGCGGCGGTTCTATGAAGCGTTTCGGTTTCTTAGACAAAGCAGAGCAGTACTTAAAAGAAGCTGGTATGGAAGTGCAGATTTTTGAAGGTATTGAGCCGGATCCATCGGTTGAGACAGTTATGAAAGGTGCAGAAGCAATGTTAGCCTTTGAGCCGGATTGGATTATTGCTATGGGTGGCGGTTCTCCAATTGATGCTGCAAAAGCAATGTGGATTAAATATGAATATCCTGACATTACATTCGAAGAAATGTGTAAGGTATTTGGTATTCCAAGCCTTCGTAAAAAAGCTCTTTTCTGTGCAATTTCCTCAACATCAGGAACAGCTACAGAAGTAACAGCCTTCTCTATCATTACAGATTATCAGAAGGGAATCAAATATCCAATCGCAGACTTTGAAATTACACCGGATGTTGCGATTGTTGACCCTGATTTAGCAGAAACAATGCCACAGAAGCTTGTTGCTCATACCGGTATGGATGCAATGACACATGCGGTTGAAGCGTATGTTTCTACAGCAAACTGTGATTATACAGATCCACTTGCATTACATGCAATTAAGATGATTCAGAGCGATTTAGTAGCTTCTTATAATGGAGACATGGCGAAGAGAGATTCTATGCATAATGCACAGTGTCTTGCAGGTATGGCATTCTCTAATGCATTACTTGGTATCGTTCATTCTATGGCACATAAGACTGGTGCTGTTTTTGCTGATTATGGTGCACACATTATTCATGGTGCTGCAAATGCAATGTATCTGCCAAAAGTTATTGCCTTCAATGCAAAGGATGAGACAGCTAAAAAACGTTACGGCGACATCGCTGATTTCATGAAGCTTGGTGGAAACAGCTTAGATGAAAAGGTTGATTTATTAATCAAATACTTACGCAAGATGAATGACGACTTAAACATTCCTCATTGTATCAAGAACTATGGTGCAGACAGTTATCCAACAGAGCAGGGCTTCGTTCCGGAAGAAGTATTCTTAGAGAGACTGCCGGAAATCGCTGCAAATGCACTTTTAGATGCCTGTACAGGTTCTAACCCACGTCAGCCAAGCCAGGAAGAGATGGAAAAACTCTTGAAATGCTGCTACTATGACACAGAGGTTGATTTCTAAAAATAAATAGTTTTACAAGAAGCGACAAAAAGTGTCCGCATTGCGACGGAAATTTCCGATCTCAATGCGGACACTTTTTTTGCTTTCTTGTTTAAACCTTGAGCAGACAGAAATCATCGCGATTTCTGCGAAAAAATCACTTGTTTATGAACCGCAAAGTTCAGAGAGTGGTCGGAATTCATAACCCATTTCTTCCCATTTTGTCAGCAGTTCATCTAAAATTTTTCCATTGGTAGAAGAAGTATTATGTAAAAGAACGACAGCGCCGGGATGAATTCGTCCAAGCAGTTTTGAAAAAGCCTCTTCTGAGGTAGGCTGCGCGTCGGCATTCCAATCCACATAAGCAAGACTCCAGAAAAAAGTCTGGTAGCCTAATTCTTTTGCCATTTGAAGATTTGTTGTGCTGTATTTTCCCTGAGGTGGGCGGTAGTAGTTTGCCATTTTCGTTCCTGTGATTTCTTCAAAAAGAGCATTCACGTCATCAAGCTCCTTCTGAAATGAAGCTTTGTCAGAAATCGAAGACATATCCGGGTGATGGTAGGTGTGATTGCCCACAGTATGGCCATCCTCCACCATTCTTTTTGCCAGTTCAGGTGCAGATTCTAAAAAGTGTCCTACAACAAAAAAGGTTGCCGGTGCATTGTGTTTTTTTAATGCATCCAAAATGGCAGAAGTGTTGCCGTTCTCATACCCACAGTCGAAAGTCAGGTAAATCACTTTTTCATCTTTCGAACCAACGTAATATGTATTGTATTGCTTCAATTCATCCGAAGTTGCATTTCCGGTGGGCTGGTTCTCTGTACCGGATTCCTCAAAACCAAGTCCCCAGTTATCCGCCTGGTTTGAAATTGTAAAGGTTCCCATGCATTCTTTTACCATTGTTGCCGTACCTCTCCCAAGAAAAAACATGACAAAAAGAAAAAGTGATAAAAGACCGGTAGAGACAAAGAATTTATTATTTTTTTTGCTCATAAATAATACCAAAGTTTTTTTCTATTATATTTTTGGGAGAAAGCGGATATGACATTAAATAGGAAACGGTTGTGTGGAAAATAAAAATATTATAAAAAAACAAAAATGTACTTGCAATTTCGTATCGAATATGATACATTATAGAAAAGGTATCAAATGCGATACAATCAAATGCCAAATTTTATCCGGATTATTTTTTTCCGGATATCTAAAATCAATTAGTTTTTCTTTATTTACCCAATAAACATATTTACGAGAAGACAATGATGCAAATGCGCTTCGCATTTACATAGAAAATTTAATTAAGGAGGAATCATATGAAGTACATTATGGAACATTATGGAGCAGCAATTTTAGTGTCACTGACATTATTAGCGTTAGGAGGTGTAGTAATTGTACTGTGCACAGGGAATGGCTTTGTAGCAACACAATTTCAGGAGGCATTGCAGAGCTTCTTCTCAAGTATGAACGGATTGAATGGTGGTGCATAATAGTTTTTTTAGTGAGTGTGAAAGCTGGCGGTACATCCGCCAGCGAAGGTGAAAGTGTAAAAAGAAAAGTGAGAGGTAATGAATGAACGATTTGGAGAATTTTCAGCTTACGGCAGAGCAGTTCGGAGTTTTTTGGAAATATATTGAACAGCCGGAAGTTACTGATATTGACTATAACGGAAGTGATTTGTGGATTTCTGATTTGAAGAAAGGTCATTATAAAGCAGAGGAAGAGATTACCGGGCAGTTTTTGGAACAGTTTACTCATAATATTTCAAATTGTGTGAATAAGCAGTTTAATAAGGCAAACCGCGTGTTAGAGGCTGATACAAAGGAGCTTCGTGTTAGTATTTTGCACAATTCAGTGGCAATGTCCGGGACTAGTGTCTGTATTCGTAAATCGCCGCCGGTGCTGCGAAATACAATTACAGACATGATAAAGGACGGATTTTGCACAGAGCGGATGCTTAGTCTTTTAATTAACTGTGTACAGGCAGGAATGAATTTTGTGACAGGAGGAGAACCGGGGCATGGAAAAACAGAGTTTACTAAATTTTTGATGCAGTTTATTCCTGCGACACAGCGTGTTATTACCATCGAGGATTCCTTAGAAATTCACTATAGTGCAATTAATCCTGGAAGTGATTGTGTGGAAATCCGCATTGATGATGATTTTGATTATACTGCTGCAATTAAAGCCAGTCTGCGGCAGAATCCCAAATGGCTTGTGTTATCTGAGGCACGTTCGGTAGAGGTAACATCACTGTTAGAACAATGGAGTACCGGTGTAAAAGGCTTTACGACAATTCACTTAGACGATTTGCGGAAACTTCCGGACCGTATTCAGAATATGATGGACAATATTAATGATGCCGACCGCATGGAAAATCGCATTTACCGTTATGTAAATGTCGGAATTCTGGTTCGTAAAAAGGAGAAGGAAGACGGAAAAATACAAAGATATATGGATCAGCTTTGCTTTTTTTCAAGAGAAGGAAATGAAAACAAAATTTATATGCTGATTAAGGATGGGGAAGTAATCTCAGAGGAGCTTCCACCTGATATTTTAAAGAAATTTGAAAGGGAGCAGATTGCAGATCCGTTTAATTGCCCGAAGCTTGAGACTTATATTAAGGAGGGAAGATAAGCTGTGAAAAATTATCAAAAAGGTCTGTTTCGTCTTTTGAATCCGAAAAATTTACAGAGAGAGGTACATATTTATGGGTATCACTTTTCATGGAAGAATCAGTTGCTGGTATTAGTGTGTGCGTTGACAGGAATGGCGGCTCTAAGTATTTTATTTCAATTGTCGTATTTTTTGACTGCTGTTGTACTTTTATTAACAATTGTGCTTTTGCCAATAGTTATTTTGGATACTTATAAACGTATGTACGAACAGAAGCGTTTTGCAGATGTTGTAACTTATATGGAACAGCTGATGTATTCGTTTCAAAAGTCAGGAAAAATCAAAATTGCGTTGTTAGAATGTGCGGAAGTATTTACTGATGGCGAGATGAAAACGATAATTGATGAGGCAGTCAGGTATATTAATACCGGTGTTTCAGAGACGGAGAAAGGGGTATTGCGAGAGGCACTATCAATGATAGAAGAGGCTTACCAAAGTGAAAAAATGCATACAGCCCACGAATTAGTACTGCATGCGGAGCAGGATGGTGGTGAAGTTCAAAATTCTATTGCGCTCATTTTGGAGGATATCGAAGGCTGGAAAAGGCGTTGTTACCGGTTGCAGGCAGAGAAAAAGCAAAGTCACACCGATAACATTATATCCATCATGGTTGCCACAATCCTGTGTGCATTATGTATCTATGTAATTGATTATATGCGGGTGCTTTTTCATGCAGAGAGTGTGATTTACATCTTTGATAATTCGCTGATACAGGCAACATCCTTTCTTTTTATCATTCTGTCTATTTTGATATTTAAGAAAAGCTCTCACAATCTTACGAATGATTGGGTTGGAAATGACAAACTGTATGAGGATGCAGCAATTCGAAAGATGTATCAGGAAGTAATGGGATACAACGAAAGAAAAGAAGGGAGAAAAAGTTTGTTTTTGGCGTTGCCTTTTTTTATAGCAATTGTTCCGGTTTATTTCTTTTGGAAAAAATGGATCTGTATTCTTCTGATGTTAGCCGGGGGATTTTTACTGCTTCAGCATAAAGTTGGACATAAGCTTGCAAAGCAGGATGTTACAAAAGCAATGTATATCGCTTTCCCGGAATGGTTAATGGAAATGGCACTTCTTTTACAGAATAACAATGTACAGGTATCTATCATTAAGTCAAGAGAGCATGCACCGGCAGTGTTGGAGACAGAATTAGATGAACTGATTATGCGTATTGAAAAAGAGCCCAATAAGCTTGGTTCATATACATGTTTTTGTAAGGAGTTTGACATTCCGGAGGCACAAAGCTGCATGAAGATGTTACATTCTATTTCAGAATCAGGTGTAGGTGATGCCGGGGTGCAAATTAATAATCTGTTAGGACACATTCAGAGTATGCAGAATCAGGCAGACTGTCTGATAAATGAGAATATTTCATTTAAAATGCGTATGATATTCAGTTATCCGGTATTTGCAGCGGCAATTAAGATGTTGATTGATCTTACAGTAGGAATGTTTGTATTGTTTCAGATTATGGGAAATGTTGGAGGATATTAAATGAAGCATATTGTAGAAGCATTCAGTGCGCTGATTTTGATTATTTTGATGGCTTTTGTAAGTATTGCTATTTTAACAGCAAGTGCTCAAGTGACGAACGCGAAGGTGTATAAAGCAGATTGTATTGCAGAAATTGAGAACAGTAATTTTAATCCGGCTGTAATCTCGGATTGTATTACAAAAGCGGCTGCTGCAGGGTATGAACTTCAGGTAAATAGCTGCAGTTATGATATTTATAATGATATTAATACAGCCGAGATAATTTTAACTTATCAGTATGAAATACCTTTGTTTGGGGTAGCAGTCACAAAGACAACACGCGGAATTGCCAGATAGGAGGCACAAATGGAAAAATTGGTTGGTGAATATGGAGATGCATTTATCGCAGCAATTTTTGGACAGACTGTGGTCATGATTTTTATTCAGGTATTTAATTATGTAACATCTTTTTAAGGAGGGAAAAGCTATGAAATATATTATTGAACATTTTGGAACCGGATTGTTAAGTGGTACAGTGGCAGTTTTTTTGATTTCTTTCTTTATAAATATGGTAATGCCGGGAGGTACAGTGAATTCTTTTATTCTGACATTTATGACTGAGATTGCAGGGTAATAAGGGGAGAAAGATGAAATATATTTTTGAAACATATGGATACTTTTTATTGGAAGGGATTGTTGTAATGCTTGTATTAGGGCTTTTATGGACAGTAAGAGATGCAGAGGGCAATACAGGAATCTTAAAAATGCTTGGTGGAAAATGGAGTCAGGGGTATGTGGATAATTTACCGGATACAGGGTATGGTGTATATGAAATAGAAGCTTCAAAAGACTTTCCAAGTGTAAAATATGAGTACGACGGCATGATATATGCCGGTGAGGAACTTTTGCTGACATCTTTCTTGAAATTGCAGGGAGATGTGAGACTGCAGTTAAGAATCAGGGTGCTTGGAATCACAGATAGTGAGGGGCAGGACAAATTCGAATGCTATGACGAGAATACAGGTAAAATCAACTTTCCAACAGAAGGAATCTATCAAGTGAAAGTATCTGTAAAGGATGCTGCCTGTAAAAAATATACCTGTGCAATCAATGTACCAGTAAATAAAAGAGGATAAGAGCATGAAGAATGTGATATTGATTGTAATAAATATGCTGACAGCTGTTTTGACATTTGCCATATTAATGACATTAGATGCAAGAAGTGCAAGAGAGCAGGAACTTACCGGTAATCTTTCTTCTGTAACAGAAGAAGCAGTGGAAAATCTGATGCAAAGAAATAACTATGAAATAGCAGATTATCAATGCTTTATTGCTGATTTGATGGAGAATCTGGCAGTCACCCTGGATACAGAGTCGGATATCCTGGTGAAAATAATGAAGGCGGATATAGAAAAGGGGATTCTATCACTTGAAGTTATAGAAAAATATCAGCATATAAATGGCAGGTATGGAACAGTATCCTGTCAGAAAACAGTGATTTTTAATCAATTGGAAAAAACAGAAGATGTATGGTATAAAGTAAAATTTTATTTGTCAAAGGATGATTTTATAAACAAAAAAGATTATTACAAAGCGTATTCAGTGATGGCAGGTGATATGATTATACAGCCGAAGTCGCCAGTGAAGGATGACTATATTTTTAAGGGATGGTTTGACGAAAATGGAAACCGAGCGGACTTTTCAAGGGAAGTTTCGCAGGATATTTGTTATTATGCACAATGGCAGCAGTAATGGCCTCCTGTAAATTGGTAAATGTAGTTAAATGTGTTAAAAATAGGAAATTAGTAATAATGCCTAATGAAAATTTTACAAAAAAAGTGTATACTACAGTTATCAGCAAAGGAGGAATTTTTTTATGTTAAAAAAAGAAAAAACAAAAAAGTATATCACAAATTTCAAAGCATTGTTACTTGCAGTAATGGTACTGTTTGCTACATTGGCACCGACGATGCCGGTAGAAGCTGCACCTAAGTCCATTTGGGATTATGAATTAAAAGATGGTTTCTTTTATGAAGTGATGGACGACGGAAATATCAATATCCTTGGGTTTGCTGAAGCAGAAATTGATTATTTAGTTGGTCCAGACAAATCCCTTACCATTCCGAAGAAGCTGGATGGAAAGAAAGTTACCCGCATTAGTTCACACAAAACAAAAACAACAGCAACAAGCTATTTTCATGGTTTAAAGGAGATTATTATTCCGAATACCGTTACATACATTGACTCTTATGCATTTGATTCTTGTTTGGAATTAGAAAACATTGTAATTCCCGATAGTGTGACCTATATTGGTCAGTTTGCTTTTGCTGACTGTGATAACTTAACAAGCGTTATTATTCCGGGGGTAGAAGATTTAAGAGGGGCTGTGTTTTCTAGCTGCGACAATCTTAAGACAGTAGTTGTTTCTGAGGGAACAAAATACTTGTCTGGTACATTCAAAGAGTGTAATAAGCTTACTAGTGTAACTTTACCAAGTACCTTAAAGGAAATTGGACGTAGTTCTTTTAATAGCTGTGATAGCTTAAAGAAAATTACAATTCCTAAGAGTGTAACATTTATCGAACAGGGGGCATTGGATACAGACCCACTCGATGATATTTACTATGAAGGAACAAAAGCCCAGTGGGATAAAATTGACAATCAGGAAGAACAATATTTTGAAAGAGATGGTGTAAAGGTACACTTTGGAAAGGCAGTGCCTGAAAAAGTGAAATTATCAAAGACCTCTTATACCTATGACGGAAAGGCAAAGAAACCGACTGTTACCGTAAAAGACAGTAATGGAAAGACAATTAATAAAAAGTATTACAAGGTATCCTACAGTAATAATAAAAATGTTGGACAGGCTACCGTTAAGGTAACTTTTAAGGATAAGTATAAAGGAACAGTACTAAAAGAAACCTTTAAAATTGTTCCAAAAGCAACAACGATTTCCAAGGTGAAAGCATCAAGTAAAGGCTTTACAGTAACATGGAAGAAGCAGAAAACACAGACTACCGGTTATCAGATTCAGTATTCCACAAGCAGTAAGTTTAAAAATGCTGAAACGGTTACGGTTAAGAAAAATACAACGACTTCAAAGAAGATTACAAAGCTGAAAGCTAAGAAAAAATACTATGTAAGGGTTCGTACTTACAAAACTGTAAAAGTGAACGGAAAATCAAAGAAAATCTATTCTGCATGGTCAGAAAAGAAAACAGTAACAACAAAGAAATAGCGTATTATGGAAAGGAGAAAGATTTTTTGTGAATTTATTTAAGAAGTATAAGAAAAGGGGGATGGCGGCTGCAATTGCAGCCGTTTCCTTAATAGCAATGGTTGTACCTCAGATTTCAGCCGCTGCAGCAACAGAGCGAGTGAAATTACTGATTGCCCCTAAAACAATTATTGGTGGTTCTAAGGGGGATTATGTCGGATGGACAGAGTTTTCATCCGATAGTGCGGAGGAAATTGAAGCAGGCAATATTTCCGGTGCATGGTATACGCAAAAAATTGCAAGTACCGGAAGAGAGTGGGAAGATTACGCAGTTTATAACAATCAGAACAGTAATGACATTTCCGGATATTTATGGGAAGCTGCTTATTTGAAAGACCCCGGTATTTCTTTAAAAATGGGTGTTGATAATATGTTTAGACATCGTGTTACATCTGAAAGTCTCAAGGCAGCAAATGGAAAGGTAGAACATGATTGCTCATTCGCAAGAACAACAATAGCATCTGGGTATTACCCGGAAGATATTCATCCGGATTGTAACGTATCCATTACAGAGACAGGAGTATATGACTGGTCTATGGTACCGGCGAAAATGACAGATAGTGAAACGGGGGAGAGAACCGACCACTGGAGTTTTTATTTTGAAGATAATGATTCTGCCGGGTTGTTTTTAAACGGTGCATTGGATGAGGTAACGGTTAAAGCAATCGGTGGAAATTATACGCAACAGTATTACACAGGATTTGTGTTATATCTTAATGAAAGTCCCGATTCAGCATCATATAACGGAGACAGGCAAATGAAAAGCGGGATTTATTATTGTATAAATTCTAGTTTTTCAACCACAAGTTACAAAAATGGTGGCTATAAAAAAGCCTCAGATGTAAAAAGTGGAAAAAACGGTGTTTATCAGCTAAAAACATTTAGTGATTCTTTGGAAGAGAAAGGACTGGTAACCTTTGGTGTATCAAAGGGAGAGGAAGGACGCGACAGCAACACAGCAGATGATAACTATACCGATGTCAGCTTTGAAAGTGAATTAAAGAATGGCAAGGTAACTGTTACAGCTACAGTGAATAATAGAAAAACAGATGTTAATACAACACTTTCCTTTACCGGTGATGCAGATTATTACCGTTCCGAAGGTTCTGTTGGTTTTTTCAGTTATTCTCAGCCATGTGCAACCTTTGCAGAAATTGAAGTGTCCGGTATTCCACCGGAGTTTACAATTACCTATGATGCAGACGGCGGAAAGTTTTCGGATGGGACAACTGCAAATAAGAAACAACCAGTGAAACTTTACGATTTTGAATATGTGGATTCTACGGAATACGCATTTCCTATACCGATTGGAATTTTAAAAGGACAAACCGTCTCACGTACCGGTTACCACATAAAGGATAACTACAGAACTCCGAGTAAATCAAACGGTTGGTATTATGATGTATTCGGAGATGATGAAACAGAACTTCTTTCTACCATGTATTACACGGATTATTTCCATGAGAATATTACAGTAAAACCGGCATGGGAGCCAAACGAACTGACGGTAAGATATAATGTAAATGGTGGTACGGGTACAATTGATAACACTGTAATGAAGTATGACAAATCCTACAAATTATCATCCACGGTACCAACAAGAGATGGCTATGTATTCAAAGGCTGGTCCAAGAAGAAAAGTGCATCTGCAAGTGATACGCTTTATACAAAAGATACAGCGAAACAAACGGCGCAGGCATGGGCGAGTACATTTGGAAAAAGCATTGATACAGGTAATGCAAGTGTAACATTGTATGCACAATGGGAAGCAAACTCTTATAAGATTCATTTTGACGGCAATGGAGCAACATCAGGTACTATGACTGATATGCAGATGCAATATGATGTAGCTAAGAATCTTACTCAAAATGCATATCTAAAAACCGGATATACATTTACCGGATGGAATACCAAAACAGATGGTAGCGGAGATTCCTATTCTGATATGCAAAGCGTAATAAATCTGACAAGTAAAAATGGTGGTACAGTTACGCTGTATGCACAATGGAAAACAATCACTTATACAATTCGTTTTCATCCAAATGGCGGTGAAGGTCAGATGGATGATATCACACCGGTATCTTATGATACTTCGGTACAACTTTCCAAATGTACTTATACAAAAGAAAATGAATATGGAGCGAGTACTTTTAAAGGGTGGAATGTGTCAGCAGATACGAAGAGTATTTTGTATCAGGATGAGGCACTTGTTTTAAATCTGGCAGAAGAACAGGATGCTATCGTTATACTATATGCAATCTGGGATGACTGTCCGGGAATTGAGGCAAAAGACCTTTATTACACATTAGAACAGGCACAAAGCGGATACATTACAGAGGATGAACTTTTGAACCAGGCAAAGGCATTTGACCTTGAAGACAATGAAATTCCGCCGGGAACCCACGAAACAAATTCCTTCCGTGTAATGGATTACCAGAAAAGTGATTTCTTGCAATTTCAGAATAGTGGAAGCGTAACGGAAACTTATAAGGTCATTGACAGCTGTGGAAATACTTATCAGGAGCAGATTACAGTCTATATTGTAGATACTGCACCGGATAGATTTCAGACAAATTCAGATAGCTTGATTAATCAGGGAACAACACGTTTTCTTAGTGAAAAATATTTTTATTTACCTTTTGAAAAAGGTGGTTTAGAGAGTAATTCTATCTGGGTGCTTGATTCGGAATATAGACAGGCACTGCTGGAGGCATTTGAAAATTTAAAAAATGATACGCCGGAAGCAGTATATGAATTTACACATGAAGAAATTTTGCAGATGAAAGAGTTTATAACAGATAAGGGAATCGGTAATACAAGGGAAGATGGTGCTTTATATCAATTTTGGAATAAATTTTTTTGAATGAAAAAGCCATATACAAAGTTTTTGAAGTGAATGTCAAAGTCAAAACCCTGTATATGGCTCTCATATAAAAATTGAGGTGATAATAATTATTCTAAATTAATTTTTTTTCTAACGACGATGTTACAAATAATGTAGTAAACAATAATAAAAAGGAAACTTATACCAATGCTATACCCTATCATGCCATTATAGCCTGTAGAAACAGAAATACTGACCGCGGTTGCTTCCATATCATTTATCATACCAACCATTACTGCAATAGATACAATCAATGCAACAATCTGCTGAGCAAAGTAAAAAATGATTCCGGCTATTACAGAAGCAACAATTTTATGTTGGTTAAATAACTGACCGATAGAGCTGCTGGCATATACAATTAATAAAGAAGCAAGCGCGTTTACGAAGAGAAAAAATATTATCATAAAAATAAACTCTGATAAGGGCATTCCTAATTCTGATAATAATTCCTGATTTAATGCATCAATATTAATAGAAGATAAGTCATGCCAAAATTCAGGACCACGAATTGCCGATATAAAGCCTACAATAGATAAAATCATAAGTAGGGTACAAGTAATCATCCAAACAAGCGCAGTAGCAAGCTTTACATGAAAGGTTGTCAATGGCTTGACCGGAAGAGTATGTGTCAGATATCCCTGTACAGAATACATTGTTTTATGAAAATGAATAGTCAGATAGACGTATGTGACAATGTAGAGAGCCAAAATGGATAGTACATATAAAAGAATATAGGATACCAGTATGATTGATGCTGCTATACTTTCACCATTGCGGATAGGATCAAAAGAAAATACTAGCATGCCAAGGGCTGTAACTGCAAGCAGGACACCATAAATTGTGAGCATGACTTTTGCAGTATTTTTGAATTCGTATTTAAATAATTTTCCTAACATCTGTATACCTCCCTGAAAAGTGTATCAACCGATTTGCCCTGATTGATACGGATATCATCAACGGACGATGTAAGGCGAATCTGACCGTTTTGAATAAAGATTACCTCGTCTAAGATGTTTTCAACATCTGCAATCAGATGCGTAGAAATCAATATCGTAGCATCCGGTTCGTAGTTAGAGAGGATTACATTTAAAATGTAATCTCTGGCAGCCGGGTCAACACCGGCAATCGGTTCATCGAGAATGTAAAGCTTTGCTCTACGGCTCATAACAAGGATGAGCTGAACTTTTTCTTTGGTACCCTTTGACATTGTTTTGAGTCTGTTGTTTGGATTGATATTCAGTTTTTCTAACATATCATAGGCTCTGTTTTCGTCAAAATTCTCATAAAAATCTTTGAAAAAGTCGATGATGTCTTTTACCTTCTGATTCATATTTAAATAGGTATGGTCAGGAAGATAGGATACAATTTTCTTGCTTTCCGGACCAACCGGGTTCTCATTGATATAGAGGGAACCGGAAGTAGGTGTTAATAAACCATTGATCATTTTTATTAAAGTTGTTTTGCCGCTTCCGTTTGGTCCAAGGAGCCCGATAATGTGACCGGCTTCTAAAGCCAGATTAATGTGGTCAATTGCGGTTTTTGTTCCAAAATTTTTGGTTAAATCCTTGCATTCAAGTAAAGTGCTCATGATTTTCCTCCATTCATGGTTTTATTCATCATAGACAGTATTTCTTCATTTTTGAAACCAATTTTTTTCATACTTTCTAAGAAATCATCAATTTTTTCCTGGGCAATTGTTGCTTTCAATTTTTCAATCATTTTTATGTCCTCCGTTATAAAACGTCCACTGGTGCGCTGGGAATATACAAGTCCTGTTCGCTCCAATTCAGAAAAAGCTTTTTGCATTGTATTAGGGTTTACCGCTGCTTCAGCAGCCAGTTCTCTTACGGATGGAAGTTTATCCCCTGACTTGTAGTGTCCGGAAATAATGTCCATCTGAATTCGCTCTACGAGCTGTAAAAAAATAGGGCGGTCTGAATCCAATGTCCATGCCATGTTCTCACCTCATTTCATTTATTAAGGAACAAATGTGATGTCCTGTTGTTTTATATAGTTATTGTATTAATTAAATAATACAATTATACAAATAAACTGTCAAGAATTTTTTCTGATTTAGTTTAAAATATGTCAAAAGATATAAAATACAAGAAATGTATAGTTGAATCTGAGAAAAAACGTGATAAAATAAAATATAGACATCTAGCAAATGACTAGGGGAAAGAGGTAACAGGATGAAAGAAAACAAAGAGTTTGATTTATGGTCTGATGGTTACGGAGCAGCAATCCACTTGCTAAATGATAAGGATGAGTACCCGGTAGCAGGATATGCGAATTTACTGAATGAAGTGTATAAGATGGTTCGTAATTCAGACGCAAAGAAGCTATTAGATGTAGGCTTTGGTACAGGAATTTTAACAAAGAAGCTGTACCATGACGGATATGAGATTTCCGGTATGGATATGTCAAAGCAGATCATAGAGACAGGGCGGGAAGATATGCCAAAGGCAAATCTTGTATGTTGTGATTATGCCATGGGAATGCCATTAGATTTTATTAATGATGAATTTGATATGATTATTAGTACTTACGCATTTCATCATCTGGATCATATTGAGAAAATTGATTTGATGGAAGATATGTATCGTCATTTGAAGGATGGCGGGAAACTTGTGATTGGTGATTTAGCGTTTGATTCTATGAAGTCACTTAAGAATTTCAGAAATGCTAATAAAGAAAAGTGGCTTTATGACCAGATGTATATGGTATTTGATGATGTGAAAAATGAGTATCCGGATGCAACATGGCAGCAGATTTCTAAGTGTGCCGGAATTGTAGTGATTACAAAAGAATAATGATAAAAAATACATAAAAAATGGAACATGCAGAAGCATGTTCCATTTTTTATGTTATAAGAAAGTGCTCATATGTAGTGTACGTCAGATGAAAACGCAAAGCGTTTTCGGAAGCGTCGCGCGGCGACGCTTTTTTATGTTATAAGAAAGCACTCCCTGTGGAGATACATTTAATTATTTTTCAAATTCTTATTTGCTGTAGAAAGCATCAGTTTGATTCGATTTAACTGGTTTACTTCGCTTGCTCCCGGATCGTAATCGATGGCTACGATATTAGAATTCGGATAACGATGGCGCAATTCTTTGATAACACCTTTTCCAACGACATGGTTTGGCAGGCAGGCAAATGGCTGCGTGCAGACAATGTTTGGTGTTCCGGTATGTATTAATTCAAGCATTTCGCCTGTTAAGAACCAGCCTTCACCGGTCTGATTTCCTTCGGATACGATATCTCTTGCATATTTTGCAAGGTCATCAATATGTGCCGGAGCGTTAAAATGCTTACTCTTTTCTAACTCATCTCTGGCAGCACTTCTTAACCATTCAAAGAAATGAATTCCTAAGCGACCAATACGTTTTGATTTTTTACTCATACCAAGGTTATCTGCTTTAAAGCCTGTATTGTAGAAGCAGTAGAGCAGGAAGTCTGTTAAGTCCGGAACAACAGCTTCTGCGCCTTCTGATTCTAATAAGTCAACCAGATAGTTGTTGGCAGCAGGGTGGAATTTTACAAGGATTTCACCTACTACACCGACACGAGGTTTCTTTATATCTAATCTTGGCAGATTATCGAAGTCACGGATAATCTGGCGACACATCTTTTTAAATCTGCTATGGGACAAAAGTTTATCCTGTGTAATAAAGGAGATAACTTCTTTTTTCCATTTTTCATGAAGTTCGTTGGCTGAACCGGAAACTTCCTCATATGGACGTGTTGCATAGAGGCAACGTAAGAAGATATCACCAAATTCCAATGCGTAAAGTGCATGCTGGATTAAGCGAGGTGTCAGCTTAAATCCAGGATTTGATTCCAAACCACTTAAGTTAATAGAAATAACAGGTACGTTTGGATAACCGGCTTTTTCTAAAGCGCGACGTAAAAATCCAATATAATTACTTGCACGGCATCCACCACCGGTCTGTGAAATTAAAATGGCAGTTTTGTCCATATCGTATTTTCCTGATTTTACAGCAGACATAATCTGACCGATGACAATCAGAGATGGATAACATGCATCATTATTTACAAATTTCAAACCAACATCCACACATTCTCTTGCAGGAACATCCGGAACAACCAGCTGGTATCCGGAAGCACAGAAGGCAGGTTCTAAGAGGTCAAAATGAATTGGTGACATCTGTGGGCAGAGGATGGTGTAGTTTTTGCGCATTTCCTCTGTGAAAATAACACGCTCGTAGTTTGCCGGAACAATGTTACGTTTTGTCTGTTTCTTCTCACGAACACGGATAGCAGCAAGAAGGGAACGAATACGGATTCTTGCAGCACCTAGGTTATTAACTTCGTCAATTTTTAAGCAAGTATAAATTTTACCTGATTTCGAAAGAATGTCATTTACAGCATCGGTTGTAACTGCATCCAGACCACATCCGAAGGAGTTTAACTGAATCATATCAAGGTCGTCACGGGTCTTTACAAAGTTTGCAGCTGCGTAAAGACGTGAGTGGTACATCCACTGATCCATAACGATTAACGGACGTTCTACTTCTTTTAAGTGAGAGATAGAATCTTCTGTTAATACAGCAATTCCATAGGAATTAATTAATTCAGGAATACCGTGGTTGATTTCAGGGTCAACATGGTAAGGACGTCCGGCTAAAACGATACCGCGTTTTCCGTTTTCTTCCATGTATTTTAAGACCTCTTCTCCCTTTTGCTGCATTTCCATACGGATGACTGCAAGCTCTTTCCAACCTTCCGATACAGCATCTCGGATTTCTGTTTCTGTAATATTAAACTCAGAATTAACAAATGTCTTAATCAGCTGTGAAGAAAGGGTTTCCTCACTTGCAAATGACATAAACGGATTCATGAATTTAACCTGTCCGGAGGTGATTTCGTCTACATTATTCTTAATATTTTCAGCGTAAGATGTTACAATCGGGCAGTTATAGTGGTTGTTAGAATCCGGGAACTCATTTCTTTCATATGGAATACATGGATAGAAAATGAAGTCCACATTTTGATGAATTAACCAGGAAACATGTCCGTGTGCAAGCTTTGCAGGGTAGCATTCGGATTCAGATGGAATGGAATCGATACCCATTTCGTAAATTTTACGTGTGGAAGCCGGAGAGAGTACCACAGAGAAACCTAATTTTTTGAAGAAGGTTGCCCAGAATGGGTAGTTCTCATACAGATTTAACACTCTTGGTATACCGACTGTTCCACGAGCAGCTTCGTTGACCGGCAATGGTTCATAGTCAAAGAGGCGCTTGTTTTTGTATTCAAAAAGGTTTGGAATATTTTCTTTATTTTTCTCTTTTCCAAGACCACGTTCACAACGGTTACCGGTAATGTAAGAACGATTACCGGAGAAACGGTTGATGGTTAAGAGACAGTGGTTTGTACAGCCCTGGCATCTTGTAAGCTTTGTATCAAAGGTTAGTGCATTGATTTCTTCAATAGAAAGCATAGAAGTTTTGTAGCTTTCGTCGTGGCGTTCGCGTGCGATAAGGGCAGCACCGAAAGCACCCATGATTCCGGCAATATCAGGTCTTACACATTCACAGCCTGATATTTTTTCAAAACTTCGTAATACCGCATCATTATAGAAGGTTCCTCCCTGAACAACGATATTTTTTCCAAGGTCTTTCGCATCAGAAAGCTTTATAACTTTAAAGAGTGCGTTTTTGATAACGGAATAAGCTAGACCGGAAGAAATATCAGCAACAGATGCGCCTTCCTTCTGAGCCTGTTTTACTTTTGAGTTCATAAATACGGTACAGCGTGTTCCAAGGTCAATTGGATTTTTGGCAAAAAGAGCTTCTTTTGCAAAGTCTTGTACGGAGTAATTTAATGATTTTGCAAATGTCTCGATAAAAGAGCCACAGCCGGAAGAACAGGCTTCATTTAACTGAACACTGTCTACTGTCTGATTTTTAATTTTGATACATTTCATATCCTGACCACCGATATCTAAGATACAGTCTACATCAGGGTTAAAGAATGCAGCGGCGTAGTAATGGGCAACGGTTTCAACCTCACCATCGTCTAACTGTAAAGCTGCTTTTAATAATGCTTCACCATAACCGGTAGAGCAGGAATGTACAATATGTGTTTTTTTTGGAAGCTTGCTGTAAATTTCCTTAATGGAGCGCAGTGCTGTAGCAAGCGGACTGCCGTTGTTATTACTATAAAAAGAGTAGAGCAGAGAACCATCTTCGCCTACTAATGCAATTTTTGTTGTGGTAGAACCGGCGTCGATACCAAGGTAACAATTTCCTTCGTATGTGGATAAATCTGCAGATTTTACATTGTGTCCGTCATGACGGGCACGGAAAGCATCATATTCCGCCTGATTTTCAAAAAGAGGCTCCATACGTGCAACTTCAAATTCCATTTTAATATCGGATTGAAGCTTGGTAAGTAATTCCTCTAGACTTGTAGTGCTGTTTTCTTTATAATTCAGTGCAGAACCAATTGCCGCGAAAAGGTGGGAATTTTCCGGTGTGATTGCATGCTCGCTGTCTAAGTTTAAGGTGCGGATAAATGCAGCTTTTAACTCAGAAAGAAAGTGCAGCGGACCACCAAGGAATGCAACGTGACCGCGGATTGGCTTACCGCAGGCAAGACCGCTGATGGTCTGGTTTACAACTGCCTGGAAAATAGAAGCGGATAAGTCTTCTCTTGTAGCACCTTCGTTAATCAAAGGCTGAATATCTGTTTTTGCAAATACACCACAGCGGGCAGCGATAGGATAGATTGCTTTGTAATCCTTTGCATATGTATTAAGACCTGTTGCATCTGTCTGTATTAGGGCAGCCATCTGGTCGATAAAAGAACCTGTACCACCGGCACAGATACCATTCATACGTTGTTCTACGTTACCGCCTTCAAAATAAATGATTTTAGCATCTTCACCACCAAGCTCAATTGCAACATCTGTCTGTGGTGCATAATGCTGTAATGCAGTTGAAACAGAAATAACCTCCTGAACAAATGGGACATCAAGATGCTTTGCCAGTGTCAGACCACCGGAACCGGTAATCATTGGTGCAATTTTTAAATCCCCTAATTTTTCATAAGCTTTCTGGACTAGAGAAGCCAATGTTTCTCTGATATTGGCAAAATGTCTTTCGTAATCTGAAAATAAAAGATTATCTTTTTCATCAAGAACAGCAACCTTTACAGTTGTTGAACCAATATCGATTCCAAGTTTATGAAGTATGTTATTACTCATATAAATCCTCCAAATCTAATCTTTTGGTAAAATCGGTATTGCATAGCTTTACCTGTTGAAATAAAGAATGTGTAAATAATAGTTTTTTCCTATTATTATGTCTGTTTAAAAACAGACCAATGTACATTATACGACAGTAAATGGCAAAAGACAATGTGCAAAACGGCTGAAAAAATAAACTTTTTATGAAGAAAATAGGCATTGATTGACAAAGGCTTTTTAGATGGATATACTTGCTTCATGAAGACATTTTCGCAAGCGGTAAACCTATTATTGTGAGACTGCTGTAGGAAAAGAACAGGAGCAATAAGAATGAACTGGTTAAATAAATTAGAAAGAAAATTAGGAAAATATGCGATCCCAAAACTGATTGTATGGCTGATTGGAGCATATTCCATTGGATTTGTGCTTAATATGACTAATACAGGGGTTATGAATTATCTGAGCTTTCAGCCCCATTTAATTTTCCAGGGGCAGATATGGAGAATTTTTACATGGATTTTTCAACCGACGAGCAGTGGTGTTTTGTCCCTTTTGATTATGATGATGTTTTATTATCAGCTTGGAACTGCATTAGAGAGAACCTGGGGAACGTTCCGGTTTAATGCATATATCTTTGGCGGTATGATTTTTACTGTTTTAGGAACATTGATTTTATATGGTGTAATTTATCTGTTTTTCGGACCGACGGTTGCATGGATGGCAAGCGGACTGATGGGAAGTATTGTCAGTACACAGTACATTAATATGTCGATATTCCTGGCGTTTGCGACACTTTATCCAAATATGCAGGTAATGTTGTATTTTATTATTCCTATTAAGATGAAATGGATGGCATGGGTTTACGCAGCTGTTATTATCTTAGATATTGTGGGATCATTTTCAAGTGTTTATCACGTATATGGTGCAGTTATGGCAATCTGGATTACGGTAATTAAGGCTGTGACTGTAATTATGTCGTTGTTAAACTTTTTAATTTTCTTCCTGTCTACGAGAAATTTACAGCGTTATACACCCCATGAGATTCATCGCAGACAGCAGTTTAGGCAGCAGATGAGAGAACCGCGTCCGGGTTCAGGCATTACGAAGCATAAATGTGCAGTATGCGGAAGAACAGAAGTGACAAATCCGGAATTAGAATTCCGTTTCTGCTCAAAATGTGAAGGAAATTACGAATACTGTCAGGATCATTTATTTACTCATCAGCATATGAGAAGAATTTAGAAATGTGACGGCAGTATCTTTTAGAGAAAACAAAAACCTTTACAAGAAATCATTTCTTGCACTAGAAAAATAAGGCAATTCATGCTATATTATACTTGCACCTTGTCGGTGTATCATGTATGATATTAAGATGAGTTGCCTTTTTCTTTTTTAGGGATATGTCACGTGAAGCAGGATAGGTGCTGGTGTGGCGGAAACTAAGAAATTCCTGAACAAAAGAAAGAGATGTTATGAGGAGGAACTGACATCATGGAAAACGAAGTTGTTTCAAAGAATTTTATTGAACAGATTATTGAAAAAGATATACAGGAAGGACACTGCCGGGAAATTCACACAAGATTTCCACCGGAGCCAAATGGTTATCTCCATATTGGACATGCAAAATCCATCCCTTTAAGTCATGGATTATCACAGAAATATAACGGAAAATTCAATCTCAGATTTGACGATAC
>X314_Red_Deer__coassemble_62_pt1 | contig 21024 bp, 19 predicted proteins | sample X314_Red_Deer__metabat2_high_PE_002 | metagenome-assembled genome bin X314_Red_Deer
TTGCGTTTTCATCTGACGTACACTACGTATGAGCACTTTCTTATAACATAAAAAAAGCCAACTGTTTTGTTGGCTTCTTTTCTCTATGCTTCATATAATACTTCCTGCAGCAATGCATACATTTTCTTAATATCAATTGGTTTACTTAAATAACCATTCATTCCGGCATCCATAGACTTTTTTAAATCTGCCTCAAACGCATTAGCTGTCATTGCAATAACAGGTATCGTCTTACTGTCTTGTCTGTCTAAATTACGCAGAAGTCTTGTAGTAGTTAATCCATCCATTACCGGCATAATAATATCCATAAGGATGACGTCATAATACCCCGGTTCGTGACTGCCGAATGCTTTCAGACAATCCTCTCCATTTGTTACAACTTCTGTTTCAAAATTCTTATATGCTAAAATATTTTTTGCAATTTCGATGTTAATCTCATTATCTTCTACAATCAGAGCCCTCTTTCCGGTGAAATCGTAAACATCTGCTGCTTCTTTCTTCTGATTATTTCTGTTCTCACTCCGCACTTTTTCCAAGGGAACTTTAATAATCACAGTGGTTCCCTGACCCTTCTCACTAGAAAGCTCTACAGAACCATTCATTAATTCAATAATATTTCTTGTAATAGCAAGACCTAAACCATTACCTCCGGAAATGGTAGTATTTTCTCCTACTTCCTGTTCAAATGCCTCAAAGGCTTTTGAAAGAAAATCCTTTTCCATTCCAATTCCGTTATCTGTAATTTCAAAATGTAGATATGCAGTGTTTTCTGTCTGTGCTTCTAACTCTGTCACAAAAATAACATTTCCTTCTGCCGGAGTAAACTTCACTGCATTCCGTAAAACATTCATCAAAGCATGCTTTAACATATCAGCATCAAACACATATTCCTTGTCCAATTCGCCATGTACAGACGGCACATAAAGAAGCTTTTTCTTGCTACCGCTTATGCTGATTTCCTTATGTATGTCTTCTAAAAAATCATTCATATTCACACGTTTCTTATCAAACGCAATACTTCCACTTTCTAACTGTGATAAATTTAAAATATCATTAATAAAATCAAGCAGAAAATGTGCAGACATATCAATCTTGTCCAGATTTTCCATGACCTTCTGAGGTACATCAGCCGTTTCTTTACTCAAATATGTCAGACCAATAATTGCATTCATCGGCGTTCTGATTCCATGACTCATACGTGCTAAAAATTCACTTTTCTGGCAATTAATTCGCTTTGCTTCTTCTAAAGCAGCTAATAAATCTTCCTGGGACTGCAGCTTAGTGCAGCTATCTGTCTTTTTGTCATTCATAGAATTTGTTTCTTTTGTATGATTCTGACGGCTGTTCATTCGATACCTCCCTGCTTAAGGTCTGTGTCATTTACTTTAGCTCAATCTAAAATATTATTCATTATACAACAGTTTCACTAACTTTTTCAAGTATTATATTAAAATACATCAATTATTTTCAACAGATTTTATGACAAAAATAGGGCAAACGTTATACATTTTTTCTAAGACCTTTTGGGTAATGGTTTTTCATAATACCACCCGCAAGTTTCCCCCATCCAATACTATAGTTGTCTACTGTTATCAGATACCAGCCCTTATCTCCTTGGACATTTAAGGTCTGACCATTCAAATATGCCTTTGCCTCAAATTCATCGGAAGCGATATTCCACGTATGATGAACATCATGTGCGCTAAGCGATAAGGCTAATGCATGAGATGGTTCAAATCTGTTCTTCTTCATTGTTCCAAGGTGAAGACCTGGTCTTAACACCTTCATCCCTTTTATCCCAGGCATCTTATCCGGCATTAAATACAACTGTTCTCCGAATTTTAACAGCTTTCCGTAAAATTCTGTCTTTAAACTTTCCTTTGCAAATTCAAAGTACTCTTTACATTCTTTTTCAGAAATGCCTTTTTCTAATCCGGTCCGGCAGTATCCCTCATAACCTTCCGGAACACTTCCCTGTTTTTCTAAAACAGCAACATAATGGCCTTCCCCCCTCAGGCGGTGCGGCCATAAACGAATCGTTTTTTCAATGGATGCTTTCATTGTCTCATCAACTTCTACATATTCACCATTCTCTTCGCACCATTCGCTTCTGCCATTACTCATTCCTTCGTAAAACGGAACTTCAACAACATTAAAATCGGTATGTCGTTTCAAAAAACGATAAATACTGCCTTCATTTTCCGTCGGTGCAAAAGTACAGGTGGAATACACCAATCTGCCTCCCGGACGAAGCATAGAGGCAGCGCAATCTAAGATTTCATCCTGACGCACCCCACAGATTTCTACATTTTCAAGACTCCATTCGCCACAGGCATCTTCGTTTTTGCGGAACATTCCCTCTCCGGAGCATGGTGCATCTACTAAAATCCTGTCAAAATAGCTTTCAAAAATTTCAGATAAATGCTGCGGTGTTTCATTTGTCACAAGCGCATTTTTAACTCCCATACGTTCTATATTTTCTGAAAGAATTTTTGCTCTTGCAGGATGAATCTCATTGCAGACAAATAATCCCTCGCCTTTCATGCTGCACGCAATCTGTGTACTTTTTCCACCGGGGGCAGCACACAAATCTAAAATCCTCTCCCCAGGCTTTGCTCCTAAATATTCCACCGGTGCCATTGCGCTTGGTTCCTGAATGTAATAAACACCGGCATCGTGATAAGGATGTTTTCCCGGCGTATCTTCGCTGGTATAATAAAAACCATTTTCTGCCCAAGGAATCTGCTCTATTGAAAAAGGATTTTGAGCTATAAATGTTTCTTTTTCTACTTTTAACGGGTTAATGCGAAGGGACTGATATTTAGGCAAATCATAGCTTGCTAAAAACTCCTCATATTCGCCGTTTAACATTTGTTTCATTCTATCTGTAAAATCACATGGAAGCATGTTTCATTCCTCTTTCTTTACTGCTTTTTCATTCTTTTATCTCGTCTGCCAACGCATTTTTCACTTCCTCAGATGCGTGGTCTAATAAATAATTATGGGTTTTGGGGGACACATCCTGCATTTTTTCCTGCAATGCTGTATTTGCATTTTTGATTTCCTCTGCAAATTCTGTTGCCGAAAAAAGTCTGCATCCCTGTCCCCGAATAATAATCTGTTCCAATCCGTCTGAGGTTGCAACCGTCACATCATATTTTCGTCCATTCTCATGAGCAAATTTCTCGATATACGCATCCGCAGTCTCTGCTTCTTTTGTATAAACCACATGAATATTATGATAATCAAAAATCTCTGTCTGATGCCCCACAACACGGTAAGCATCAAAAACCACTATCAGATTGCATTTGCGAATCCCTTGGTAATTACTCAGAATATCTAAAAGCTTTCCTCTGGCTCCATCGATATTGATATCGGCTAATGTACGCAGTTCTTCCCATGCAAAAATAATATTATATCCATCCACAAGCAGATATTTTTCCATTGCTGTCGTTTTTCTGACCGATGCAGAAATGGTATCCACTGCATGAATCACACGCTTTGTATTTTTCCATTTCTTAACAGCACTTTTCTCATGGGTATTTGCGTGATAGGTTCGGTTAATAATCGCATCCACTTCTTCCGCATCAATCCACTTCTCCGGTTCATAAGATGCCCGGTAAGCTGCCTTTGTCTCCAACTGCCCGTCTGTACTTTCTGACTGAATTCCCTCAAGATGCATATAATTTTTGACCTCATCCCAGCTAACCACAAAGCCGGCTCCATGGGCACAAAATACAGAACCGGTTGGGTTTGCAAAATCATGGTCCGGATTATAGTCAAGCTTTGCAATTACCTCATCTGTATTGTGACACACATCATATCCTTTTAGCACAAGGAAAAGCCTGCCACAGCCTTTGGTATATGCTGTCACTTCCTTTTGATAGTTCCGCATACAGGCTACCGGCGCACTTCCGGTCAATACCGCCATATCACCTTCTGTAACCGGGCCCACAAAGCTGCCGTGCATCTGATCAAGTTCTGTCATTGCCCTCCCCACCATATTCTGTGGGATTTCTAAACGAAACTCATAATATGGCTCTAACAAAACACTTTCTGCTTCCATAAGTCCCTGACGGATTGCACGATAAGTAGCCTGGCGAAAATCCCCGCCTTCCGTATGCTTTTGGTGTGCGCGCCCTGCAATCAAAGTTATTTTCATATCGGTAATTGCTGAACCTGTAAGTACTCCGATATGCTCTTTTTCTTCTAAATGGGTATATATCAAACGCTGCCAGTTTTTACTTAATAAATCTTCACTGCAATCTGTGGCAAACTGCATTCCGCCTCCACGCTCTGTAGGTTCTAACAATAAATGCACTTCTGCATAATGGCGCAATGGCTCAAAATGACCAACACCTTCAACTGTATTTGCAATTGTTTCCTTGTAAACAATATTTCCTTCTCCAAAAGAAACGTCTGTATCAAAACGTTCTTTTATCATGCTCTGTAAAATTTCCGTCTGAACCTCACCCATAATCTGCACCTGAAGCTCCTGCAGTTTCTCATTCCAGACAATATGAAGCTCCGGTTCTTCTTCCTCTAACTGACGTAATTTAGGAAGCATCTGGGCAGGATCGCAACCTTCCGGCAAAAGCATGCGATACATCAGCACAGGCTCTAACAATGGCAACATGGTGGTTTCTTCACATCCAAGGCTCATACCTGCAAACGTATGCTCTAAACCCGTAACAGCACAAACGCTCCCTGCAAAAGCCTCAGAAATTGCTTCATACTTATTTCCGGAATATACACGTATCTGGTTTACTTTTTCTTCCCAGATTTCTCCTGTTTCCGCTGTTTTCTCCTGTTTATTCGTTAACAGTGCTTTTACCTTTAAACTGCCTCCGGTTATTTTCATATAAGTAAGACGACTTCCCTGCTCATCTCTTGCAATTTTAAATACCTTCGCGCCGAAATCTTTGGGATATTTTTTTTCGAGTGTATAAGAAAGCAGTCCTTGTAAAAATTCTTCCACTCCCTCTAATTTCAATGCGGAACCAAAGAAGCATGGAAACACTTTTCTTTCTGCAATCATCTCTTTTATTTTTTTCGGATTCAAACTGCCTGTCTCTAAATATTCCTCCATAGCAGTTTCCTCTTCCATCGCAATCTCTTCGTAAAAATTTTCCGTCTGCCCTTCTGAAAAGCTGATACAGCCATCTGAGAGTTTATCTTTTAATTCTGCAAGCAATGCCGTCTTATCTGTTCCAGGCTGATCCATTTTGTTAACAAACAAAAATACCGGTACCTGATAACGCTTTAACAATCTCCAAAGGGTCTGTGTATGTCCCTGCACACCATCTGCTCCACTGATAACAAGAATTGCATAATCGAGCACCTGCAATGTCCGCTCCATTTCAGCCGAAAAATCAACGTGTCCAGGTGTATCTAATAGCGTTACATCCATATCCTCATAGGTAAATACTGCCTGTTTTGAAAAAATTGTGATTCCTCTCGCTTTTTCTAACGCATCCGTATCTAAAAAAGCATCCTGATTATCTACACGTCCAATTTTTCGAATGGCACCGCTGGTATAAAGCAAGCCCTCTGAAAGTGTTGTCTTGCCCGCATCTACATGGGCTGTAATTCCAATTACTAATTTTCTCATTTATTTATAAACCTGTCTTTTTTCGAATTTATTTTCTGTAAATATTGTATCAAAATCTTGCTGGAATTACTAGAGAAAAGAAAGTGCTCATACGTGGTGTGCGTCGGATGAAAACGCGAAGCGTTTTTGGAAGCGTCGCGCGGCGACGCTTTTCTCTTACAAAACGAATAAGGGGAAATGGCATTTACCACTTCCCCGTTATCGCATTTATTTTGTTATTCTGTTTTAAATACAGAAATTTCTGTTTTAAGACCACTCATGTTATTTCCAAGACTTTCCGCCGTTCCATTCAGTTTCTCAACATTCTGCCGGAGATTTTGAGCAACGTTCTTAACAACCTCAGCACTTTCTGCTGTTTCTTCAATAATCTGTGAAATATTACGAACCGCTTCTAACGTTCCATTACGATCCTTGTCTGCGTGTTCTGTTTCATCCATGATTCTCTTAAGCCCTTCAAATAACTCTTCCATTGCAGCATTCATATTTTGGAATACAGTTGTTACCTCTGACACTGCTTCTGTCTGTAATGCAACCATAGATCCGGCGCGTTTTGCACTTTCCACACTGATAATGGTCTGCGCACTGATATGTTCCACATTATCACTGATTTTGCTTGCTGCATCTGCTGAATTATTAGCCAGATTACGGATTTCTTCTGCAACAACCGCAAATCCGCGTCCCGCTTCTCCGGCTCTTGCTGCTTCAATCGATGCATTCAGTGATAACAGATTTGTCTGTTCAGAAATATCAGTAATCATTGCAACAAACTGGTTAATAATCTCAGATTCTTTCTTAAGCTCTAAAATACTTTCTTCAACCTTTGCCGTAACCTCTGTCGTCTCGTTTGCTCGTTCTTCTAACACCTTTACCAGTTCCATACCATGATGAATCATATCCTCTGCATTTCCAACCAATACTTCCACTTCTCTTGCTAAACGGCTCACCTCATGAATCTCATCCGAAAGTGTATCTGTCTTTTCTAAGCATTCCTGCGCATGCACAGACTGTTTCTCCATACCATCGGTAATTTCTCCAATTGCATGTGTAATATCTACAGAATACTCCTGAATAACACCTGACACATCGGTAACTTCTTCCGCTGATTCTTCCAATCTGTCAGTAGCCATACTAACCTTCTGTACCAGTTGCTTATTATTTGTAATCATATCATTTGCTGTTGCAGCCAGCCCGCGGAACTCATCATGTCCTTTTACTGACACTTGGGCAGCTAAATTACCTTCTGCAACCACTTCAAAGCCCTTTGAAAGCCGTGTCATATTTTTGCGAATACCGTTTGAAATCATGATACCAATCAAAATAACAATGATACTGGCGCAAATGACTCCAATAATTGTCATTTCTTTAATATCCTCTGCCTGTCCATTTACCACCTGCATTGGTACAAGTGCACATATTGTTGCCCCTGTCACCTCACTCTTATTATGGAAAAACATATAGTGTGTTCCTTCACAAGAAACTTCTACCGCATCTGTTCCTTCACCAATATTCCGATAAAAATCCTGGTTTGTAAAAATTGTACGATCAGTAATTAATGTTCCCTGCTCCACCGCAATTTCTCTTCCGCCGGACGTTACGAAACCTACAATACTTCCGTTTCCTAAATTAAGCCCCTGTAAAAATTCCTGTATCACATCCCGCTTAATATCAGCAACGATGATACCAGCACCTGTCTCTGTTTCCATTTGGCAGACGAGAATATACTCTGTGGCATCTAAACCTAAATGTTCATCTAATGCCTTATGATGATCGGTCCACTCAATCCAATTCTCACCGGTCATCATCTCACTCATGTAATCCTCATAAATACCATCCGTCGATTTCGTCTGAGTCGATATCATCTTTGTGCTAGAGGGAGTCACAATATGTATATTATTGATATATGAATTACCGGCCTGTGATGCAAGAATATCTGACTGAATCTGGTCAATCACTGTTCTTTTTTTTGCTGAATCACTGTCATACATGCCAACAATGTATTTTTTTAATTCATCGTTTGCTACATATTTCTGTACTTCTGACACAACAACAGAATTACTGACATCAATATATTCCGTTGCCATATTAACTGTCTGCTGTGTAGATTCGCAAAATGCTTCACTCATTCCTGTTGCAGCTTTCTGATAAGACACAACTCCCAACAGTATCATAAATATAATCGGCACCAGAAAACAGATAATCAATTTATTCTGTATACTAAACATCAAAATCTGTCTCTTTCCCTTTTTGATCTGTTTTTTTGCCTTCGGGACTTGTTTCTTTTCTTTTTGAACCGTCTTTTTCTTCTTTTCCATAGGCAGTCTCCATCTTCATATTATTACACTTATTATAACTTATAGTATGACATTTTACTATATTTTTCTGTTAAATATTGCTTTTCTATTGTTCGCTGTCTTTCAAAGAACATATTACCATATCGCATTTTTCTCCTGTCAAAAGATCCATTCGCCTGTCACGCAATACGCATTCTTTTGTAAAATGAAGTCTCTCCAATAATTTTTCTGATGCAATATTATTTGCATTATACTTTGCTTCGATTAGGTGCAAGCTTTCTTTTTGAAACATATAATCTGCTACTGCACTTACTGCCTCTGTGGCGTATCCTTTGCCTTGGAATTTTTCTCCAAGCAGATAACCAATTTCTCCAACACCGAGTTCAAGATATGGAACATCCACACTAACATTTTACAATATACTTATTTTTCATATATGCTATATCCCCTTATGAATTTTCTATCTATCAATTGTCGTGTACTTTACTTACACATTCAACTTCTGACCAGACATATTCAAGGCATTCTGTTGCTCAACTTCTAAGTTAGGATTTTCTCCAAATGTATCTAACGAATTTTCTTTGTTCTATTTCATATAATTTTCTATTCTCTAACGCATATGCCTTTATCAATGCAAAATCATCATCTCTCAAAATATCGCTCTCAGTAACATTTAGATTATCCAGTGGAACTTCTCGAAATCCATTCACCCATAAAATTCCATTCTTGTTAAGATGCCGCATTAATTCCGGATACAATTCCGGATTTGGTCTAAAATGATTCATTATAATCGCATCAAATTTATCTAATGCTATCATTGCCTTATTATCTGATAAATCTACTTGCCTTATTGTAATATCCAAGCACTCTTTATCTGCAAAATAGTTCAATCGCTTTAATGCTTCTTCACTAAAATCAATCGCTGTCACATGATATCCCAATCTTGCCAAATAAATCGTATTGTTTTTCTCAGTAACTTGCCAATTTATTTATAAAAGCTCGCCAGACACTTTTTTCTCTTACAACTGTTTTACCATTATAAATTCTTCTTCATTCTCACTGATGATCTCAAACCCAAGTTTTAGATACATCTTGTATGCATAATTTTCTTTCTGAACAGATAACGAGACCTTTTCATAGCCCTTTTCTTCCAGAACAACTAACATGCGTTTCATTAATTCCGTCCCCATACCCATACCTCGATATTCTTTATACAAAGCGATTGCAAGGGATGGTGTTTTATCATCGATATGTCCATAATCATTCATAATACGAGTCCAGACAGTTCCAACAATTCTTTCGTTCACTTCAGCAACAAGGCAATGATCATCCTCTTTTCCCCACTCTGAAATATATTCTTGCAGTTCCGGTTGCTCAATTATATTCTTTGGAGGTGCTTCCACTCCCTCTGGGATATAAATGGCTTCGTATAGAAAATCCTCAAGTACTCCTCGTTCGCATTCGCTCAATTTTCTTATCTTATACTCCATCGTATTCCTCCACGAATTGTTTTTCTGTATTATAGTATGTGCAAAGCACATGCTGTTGCATGGCGACATTATACCTCAAATGCTTTCCATTTCCAAAAACTTACTTGCTAATTTGTACACATACAAGCTTCTCTTAGAAGATAAATCCCAACCGTTTAGTTCCACCCGAACTAATTCCGGGAATTTTTTGCTGATATCCCTCAGGCAGTTCCCTGCTGATTTTCTAACGTATTCGCTTTCATCCTCTTTATGACTGGCTAATAATTCAATTGCTATCTCTGGATGTTCCTTAAAATACGGTCTGCTCGTCCATACACGAAGCCCCTCAGAAGACGCTCTTCGTACATTTGCACAATCATCCGCTATATAACCCGCTAAAAATACTCCTACTTCCTGTATCTGAAAATTATCTGATTGATACAGAATCGGGTACATCTCATAACATTCTTGGGCGGTGTGCTCTTTATAAAATTTCTTTGCTTCTGTTTTTACAATTTTCAAACTGTCTTTTTCTGGTATCAGTTCTGACAAATATTTTATGTAATCATTCATGGTCTTTTCCTCTAACTATGCTTTTCCATTTTTGATGCAAAGATCTAACGCCACAAGATCCGATTTTTCATAACGGTTATGTCCTGATATTCCTTTTTTATACTTCCAGCATATAATTGCCTGCTCTAATACTTTTCCCTTGTTGTCTGCAAAAAAATCTCTGATATATGTGTTGTATTCGAACTGTTTATCGATTTTCGTCTTTCCCTGTTTCTTCTCTTCCATAATCTGATAATATGCCGCAATCGCTTCTCTATAAGTTTTTCCAGTATTACTTTTTAGCCATTTTTGAAAAGCGACATTAAAAGAAAAACTCTTGCCGATTTTCTCCTTAAAAAACGCCCGATGTTTTTCGGAACATACAAACTCTGGCTCTATCTTACTCTCTTCTGTGATAATTCCGATTTTTATCATCTTTTTCGCCGTTACCGTAGTCGCCTGCTTAAATCTGGTCTTTCACTCATAGCTGTTCTCCCATGGTTTCATCTCTTTTCCTTATGTGCCGTAATAATTGTATAGCAATCCGCATTTAGCTTTTCCGAATCGGATGACGAATCACAGTTTTCAGTTTCTCCGGTGCAACTCTTCTTGCATCCGATAAATAGATTTCATGGTGCATCCGCTTGTCAGAAATATCATTCATATATCCGTTCTCTCTGACATACTCATCCATCCATGCAATCGAAGCCGGCTCGTCATCATAAGCACCGATATGCATCATTTGCACACACAAGCCCTCCTCATAGTGCATAAATTCCACTTTCGAAAAATCCATTTTCTTTTTACGGGTGGCTTCTTCTATTGCCCAGTCAAACTCCTCTTTTGTGACAAAATCCGGCAATCGAATCACGGAAATAAATTGAAATTCCTCTTTGCGTGCGTAGTCAATGCCAATAACATTTTCCTGCCACCAAAAACCCTCTAACGGTGGCACCACATAATCAAAATATCCCTCAATCCGATGATCACCCTTTTTACTCATTTTAATCGTAAATGCAATGGCATACAAAAGACCTATAGATTGCTTGTACTCGCTGTTCGCCTCATTCGGATTTCCCTTTCCTCTCACTGCAATATAATTCATTGCCGGCACATCTACAATCGATGGTTTGTTCTTTGGCATATAGAACTCTTTATATTCTTTCTTATAATCATAAGCCATGTTTTATCCCTCCTAAAATCATTTTTGTGTTTCATTTACTCAATTTTTAAAACAATGTCAACTGTTCATATTTTTCTGGAAATTCATATAAATATGAAAAACATTCATCCACCTGATGCACAATCCCATTTTCGCTGCATTTTTTTCGAAACATTTTCATCAATTCGTTATTACTATCACTTGTGACCTCATAGGAATAACCATATTTGTTATGATACTTCTCTCTCATTCCCGGAAAATGTTTATCTAACGCCGTATAAAAATATTCTCTGTCGCCCTCACGCAAGGTCACGCCCATTCCAAACGTAATAATTCCATACACCTTTGCCTGAATACAATAATCTAAAATTCCCTCAATATTTTCTCTGGTATCATTAATAAAAGGTAAAATAGGCGATAACCAGACAATCGTTGGAATTCCGTTATCCCGAAATATCTCCAGCGCCTTTACACGCTCCTTTGTGGTGCACACATTTGGTTCTAGAATCTTGCACAACTTTTCATCATATGTCGTCAATGTCATTTGCACCACACACTTTGACTTTTCATGAATACTTTTGAGCAAATCCAAGTCCCTAAGAATTCGGTCTGATTTTGTATGGATTGCAACACCATATCCATAGTAATCAATAAGTTCTAAACATCTTCTTGTCAGCTTTAAATTCTCTTCACAGTGCATATAGGGATCACTCATCGCCCCTGTTCCAATCATACACTTTTTCCGTTTGGAACGAAGTGCCATTTCCAACAGCTTCGGTGCATTTTGCTTTACCTCGATATCCTCAAAATCATGTGTAAATCCATAACACTTACTTCTGGCGTCACAATAAATACAACCATGCGTGCATCCTCGATATAGATTCATACCATTGTGCGAAGACAAGATTCCCTTTGCATCCACAAAATGCATTTTTCATCCCTCCTGTTGTAGTTTTTCTCGTTACAACATTTTTCCGTTGTCGCTATTCGCATTGATATTTCTTTAACATACACCGGATTTTCTGTTGTATCTCATCCCTTAATTCCAGCGGCTCTAACACCTCGCACATCTCGCCATATCCCAGGATATAATTCATCACCCACTCATTTTTCTTAAAACAACCCGCTACGATCACACTTCCATCCGTCTGCGTCTCGCATTGTTCAAAATCATCATAAGCACGATATGCCGCCTCTTTTTCAATTTTAAATTTAATCTTTACCAGTTCTTGCGCTTCTCCACTTTTGCAAGGAACTGCATCCGCCTTAGGAACTCGGTATACAAAATGTTCCTCTAACACATCCAAATCTCTGATTCTCTTTAACTTAAAGAAACGAAAATCCTGCCGAAATCTGCAAAATCCATACAGATACCATGCAGTTCCCTTAAAAATCAGTTTTATCGGCTCTACCTCTCTTTGCATCGTTTCCCCTTTGGCACTGGTATATTGGAATCGCACCACATGTTTTTGCAAAATGCTCTGCTTTATGCTATGAAATAGAGCGGCTTCTCGTTCTCCATCCGACCATAGTCCAAAATCAACCTCTATCCAATCCGCTTCTGAACTCCCAAACAGGCTTGTAAGTTTCTCACGCGTATTTTGCATATCGGAAAGACTCACCGCGCCAAGGGCTCCCAGCGAAGATAAGATGTCTTCCTTTTCCTGTTCTGTTATGACTGTCTTATTTAACACGAATTCCGGCAAAAGCGTAATACCACCACCCTTACCCTTGTTCATATAAATAGGAATTCCCGTTCCAGACAAAGTCTCCACATCCCGATAAATCGTTCTGGTAGATACCTCAAAATGTTCTGCTAACTCCTTTGCAGTGACCTGCTTTTTATCTAACAAAATATAAACAATTTCAAACAATCGATTAATCTGCATCTCATTTTCCTTTGCGCTGTACGAAAAGTGATGTTTACGGTTACACTATACTCCACATAATATGACAACTACGTGTCATATTATATATTATAACACATACAATCAACGAGCCACACGCTTAGCAAGTGTTAAATTCCGCTTTTTTTCAATAAAAAAGCACAAATAACACCGTTATTGGTAAATTATTTGCGCTTTTTTACATTTTAATAACAAAAATAATGATTTTCAATCTGCACATCCAGATTCGAGGTCATCATAAATGTAGAAAAATATAATGTATCATCTCTTAATAAGTTTGTATTTCCATTTAATACATTGTCAATTGACTGATATTCCTTTTCTGTTGGCTTAGCCTTATCCCTGTTCTTCCATGAGGTAAACTGAACCGGATTATTTTGACTAAGCACTTCATACAACGTATCCGGATATAAGTCGGAAGCCATTCGGTTAAAAACTACTTCAACAACTGCTTCCTGCCCTTCGACACATTCGCCTCTGGCTTCTAAATAAACAATTTTCGCCAGCAGGTCAATTTCTTCTTCGTTTAATTTAATTCCCCACCGATTCTCATAAGTCGATGTTGTTACTACAATGCTATCTTTTTTTTCAATCCCTGTTTCTTCATCTGATTCTACGGTAAATGACTCTTTGGAAATTGCATTGCAAACTCCTGCTCGAACATTCAGTTCAGTTTCTGATGCTATACTCACACTTTCTTTGCTCTTTGAGATTACATCTGCGCACGAAATCCCGTCGTCATTTGTGTCAGTCTTCACACCATTTTCCTCCACCTTCTTATTCTCACATTCTCTTGATGCAGTTTCCTGAATGTTGGACGTAACTATTAAGAACAAGCAGAATAAAAACATATAAGCTGCGCCCAATATTTTTTTCCTCATTTTTCTCCTTTCCTCAAGAATGATACAAAAAAACGAAGCGACAGATAAATTTATAAATTCATCTGCCGCTCATTACAAAACCTTATCATACTTAATTTTTTCCAAAAGTCAAATTTTCTAATCAAAAGATACATTCAAAATTTTTTCCAGTATTGCTATAATTTTTTTGAACATTTTAAAAAATATCAACTTCTAAACCAGTTATGACTTTTGTGAGGTAAAGTGTGAATGGGCACATACACTAATTTTTTTCATTCAAACTCAATTTTCATTGAAATATTTTACAATAATTTTTCCTGCTTTTTTACCGAAAATCTTTTATTTATATGATATTACGGACTCCTTCACAAATTCTGCGGGCGACTACTGGATTATTCATTGTATAAAGATGAATTCCATCCACATCATTTGCAAGCAGATCAATAATCTGACTTAATGCATAAGACATTCCTGCATCAAATAATGCCTGCTTATTATCTGCATACTTATTAATAATACGTTCAAACTTTGTTGGTAAGGATGCTCCACACAAAGTTACCATACGTTTAATCTGAGCTGCATTAATCACCGGCATTATTCCCGGTGTTACCGGTACATCAATTCCGGCAATGCGGCAGTCATCCACAAAACGATAGAAATACTCATTTTCAAAGAAAAGCTGTGATAAAAGCACTTCTGCGCCTGCATCCACCTTCTTTTTCAAATTACGAAGTTCTTCGACGCGGTTTGCAGATTCCGGATGGCATTCCGGGTAACATGCTCCTGATACGCAAAAATCACCTTTTTGTTTTAAATAAGTAATCAGTTCTGATGCATGCTTAAAGTCCTCTTTTTCCTGCACATTCGGATTTCTGTCTCCCCTCAGTGCGAGCACATTCTGAATGCCTTCCGCTTTTAATACCTTGGAAAACTCATCAATTTCTTTTTTATCATAACAAAGACAGGTTAAATGAACCACAGGTTCTATCTTATATTCATCTCTGATTTTCTTTGCCAGCTCAATCGTCCGATTATTGTTAGAGCTTCCACCGGCACCAAATGTTACACTAATAAAATCCGGTTTTAACTCCGATAAAATCCCTAATGTCTCGTCAATATTTTTTAACTCCTCATCTTTTTTGGGTGGAAAAATCTCAAAGGAGAGTACATTCTTTTTCTGCTTGTGTATTTCTGAAATCTTCATCGTTTGTATTCCTTTCTGTAATCTTTGATAATACTTTTTATATATACTTTGCTACAATTTCCATAAATTTATCCGGATATTCTCTACGAAATCCGGCATAGGTTAAACCTGTCTCTTCTACCGCACGTCCTAACTCTACAAAAAATTGCGGTATCTCATCCTCTAACATCACACCGATTTCTGTTCCCATTGCTTCTTTTCCGGCCGTTTCACAGCCATTTTCATAAACAGCAAATGCAAACTTTGGTCCTTCCGGTGTTGGCTTTTTTCCGCCGCGAAGTCCAATTGCAGCGGTCTGATGCGTGCCACAGGAAGACGGACAACCTGAAATATGAATCGCAGGAAGTACTCCATCTGCAAAATTTTCTTTTTTCACACGTGCTACGCATTCCTGCAATAAAATGCGCGCTCGTCCAATTCCCACCTGACAGATATCTGCACCAATACAAGCCGTAGAACGCTCGAATGTGGTATTTGCACCATCCTCTGTAATGGCAAGCACTTTCTTTGCCTCTTCTGAGGTCAGGTTAATGATATATAATCCCTGTTCCGGCGAAAGACGAAGCTTTACTGCTTCCATATCCTTTGCCGTCTCATACAGCTTTTCAAAAAAATCTGTTTTAGGAACCCCTGCGACCGGATGATAGGAGACTGCATAAAGCCCGGTCTGCTTCTGTTTCACAATTCTTTGATGCTTTTCAAGCTCAATGTCTGCATTTCCTGTCTTTTTCACCTGCTCAACTGAAACATGGATATCTAACTTTTCTTTTTCTAGATTTTCTGAAAGCTTTTTCAAAAAAACTTCCTTTAAACCATCCACCCCTAAAGTATCCTGTAAAAATCTTGTTCGTGAAGCGGCTCGGTTCTCATAATTACCATGTTCAGTGAAAATGTCTACCATTGTTTTTATGCAGTACAGAATTCTCTCCGGTGCAATATCTTCTGCTGCAAGTACGCCAAATTTTGGCCTTAAGCCAAGACCTCCTGCACAGTAAACGTCAAAGTTTCCATTTTCTCTTGCCATAAAACCAAGGTCCCGGAAGGTTACATGTGTGAAGTTCTTTTTGCTGTTGGAAAATGCAACCTTTAATTTTCTTGGAAGCTTTACCTTCTTAATAAAAGTAAGCATATAATCGGCTGCTTCTCTTGCATAAGGAAGTACGTTAAAATATTCTCCCTCTTCCACTCCGGAAAGTGGCGAACACATCACATTTCTTGGAAAATCGCCCCCACCACCTCTGGTAATAATTCCATTATCAAAGGCCTCTTCTATCAGGCGGCAGACAGTTTCCTCTGTCAGATTATGCATCTGAACGGTCTGACAAGTTGTAAAATGTACTAAATCAATATCATATTTTTTCACACTGTCTGCAAGAAATTTTAATTTTTCCATATTGATTTCACCGCCTGCAAGACGAAGACGAAGCATACTACGTTCACCGCCTCTTTGCGCATAACTTCCAAAACCACCGGAAAAACCTTTATATTCCGGCACAGTAATTTCTTTTGCATAAAACATTCGTGTCATTTCATGAAACTCTTTTAAGTCTTCCCGAAACTCCTCTAAGCATTTCTGTTCCATACACCTCATGCCTTTCATTGCCTGTAAACTTTATCGCTATCTTCCTTCAACCACAATTTTTTAATCGTATTTCAAATTTTATTCACTATGCCTTAATTGCCCAGCGCATCTTTGTAGAACGGGCACGGCTGTTTCTAACGCATTCTTCTGCGGATGGTCGAATCACTTCCGATGCCACCTCACTGTAAACTCCTGCTTTCTGCAGTGCCTTAAAGGATTTTTTTACCATGCGGTCTTCTCCTGAATGGAAGGTTAAAATTGCAATTCTTCCGCCTCTTTCCATGACCTTCGGCAGCTTTTCTAAAAAAGCATCCAACACTTCAAATTCACTGTTTACATCAATACGCAATGCCTGAAAAACTCTGGCACAGGATTTCTTTACGGCATCCTTTTTCTCCTTTTCCGGTAAAAAGCTTAATGCCTGCTCAATAATCTCCCTTAAATCTGTGGTTGTCTTTATCTTTTTCCCTTTTCTTTGGACAGATGTAATTGCCTTTGCAATTTCTTTCGCATATGGTTCATCGGAATTATCCCGAAACATCCATTCTAATTCCTCGGTATCTGCTTCTTCTAATCGCTCTGCTGCGGAAATTCCGGCCTCAGGATTTAATCTTAAATCAAGCGGTCCTTCATTTTTATAAGAAAAGCCCCGCTTAGGGTTGTCAATCTGCATGGAGGATACGCCAAGATCTGCCAAAAGGAAATTGAATTTCCCATGTTCTGCCGCCACTTCATCAATATAGGCAAAGTTTTTTTGAATAACGGTAAGAATTTCATCCCCAAAGCCCATGTCATTCAAACGTTTTTTTGATTTTACAATTTCAATCGGGTCAACATCTAATGCATAAAGATGTCCATTTCCCTCTAAGCATTTTAGCATTTGCGAGCTGTGTCCGCCGTAGCCAAAGGTTGCATCTAAGCCTTTCTGCCCCGGCTTTATTTGCAGGAAATCCAGTATTTCCTGCACCATAATGGAAATATGCATTCCTGCGGGTGTCCCACCCTTGCTGATAACTTTTTCTATGGTATCCTTATATTTTTCCGGATTTAATTCTTTGTATTTTTCACTGAACTTTCTTGGATGTGTCCCTTTGTAGCGGACACGACGCTTGTGCTGCTGCTCTTCCATTATTTCACTTCCTTGTCTCTTTTACTATATGAACCATTTTTCCCGCCGGCTCACACTTACTCATGTGTAATTCTTAAACGCGTGTGATTTTTAATCACGTGTGATTATTAATCACATGTGATTTTTAATCACATGCATTCTTAAATTCGTTCCAAATCTCTGCGTGCAAATCTTCTGCTTCCTGGGAAACATTCGTAATAAATTCTCCCTCAGACGCATTCTCCGGCAGAACCAGCGCAGATCGGATGCTCTCATCAATATATTCCTCTGCGGCTGTATTTGTAGAAAAATATCCAATATATTCGGTGCATCTTGCGGAAATCTCAGGATCTAACAAATAATCAATAAATGCATATGCCGCATCCGGGTTTGGAGCCTGTGATGGAATAAATCCAGCCATAATACCATAGCCTAAACCTTCTTCAGGATATACGACTTTTAAATCTTCACGGGCATATAACGCACCGAAAACCTGTGAAGTATACATAAATGCCGCTCCAACCTCGCCGGAAATCAATAAATCCTGTGTATTGCTGTCTGTAATGCTTCTTATATTTGGTGCAAGCTCTTTTAACTTATCACCGGCAGACTGAATCACTGCCAAATCTTCTGTATTAAAGGATTCGCCCAATGTTTTTAAGGTAATTCCATTAATTACTCTGTAATTTCCAATAATTGCAACATTATCTTCTAAAGATGGATCCCATAAGTCCCCATAACCTTTGATTTCAATATCAACTAATGCAGGGTCATAGACAATCAGAGGAATTCCTGCACCATATGGAATGGTAAAAGAATCATCTTCATCATAAAACTGTCCCTGGAATGCCGGATTAATATTTCCATAATTTTTTAGTCTGCTTTTATCTAAATCCATAGATAATCCTTCTGCTTCTACCAGCTCTAAAATGTAGTCGTCCGCAATAACAAAATCATAGTCGCCGCCCTTGGTTTCTTCTAATTTTGCTAGCATATCCTCATCATAATCAAAATTTGAATAATTGATTTTTACACCGGTTTCCTCTTCAAAACCATCTAACACTTCCTGCGGAAATGTTCCTGCCCATGTAAAAATATTTAATTCTGTTCCGGCAAGACTGTTATTCCCCTCTCCTGCCACATTGTTTTCTGCTGCATTTCCATTTTCTGTAGCTGCCTCACTGTCTGCTTTTCCATTTTCATCTGCCGCCTTGTTTCCACAACCGCTAAAAAGGCTTCCAATCATACATACACTTAATAGTAACGCTAATGCTTTTCTCTTTTTCATTTTTTCCTCTCCTTCTTTCCCGCCCGACCAATAACTGATGCAAGCAAAATAATCATAATTGTAACCAGAAGCATAATCGCTGCCAAAGCATTGATTTCCGGCGTAACGCCTGTTTTCATTCTGGTATATATCATAATCGGCAAGGTATTTACCGTTGCGCCTGTAACAAAAATACTGATGACCACGTCATCAAAGGATGCAGCAAAAGAAAGCAATGCCCCTGATAAAATTGCAGGCATAATCGCCGGTAAGGTAATATCAAAAAATACCTGCGCCCCGGATGCACCTAAATCTCTTGCCGCTTCTTCTATGGAGCTTTCTATTCCTGCAAGTCTCGCCCTCACTGTCATAAAAATATACGGCACACAAAACGTAGTATGCGCAATTACCAGTGTAAGCATCCCAAAGGGCAGATTCATAAATGAAAAGGTTCCCAAAAACACCATTCCAAGAATAATTTCCGGGATCATTAAAGGCATTAACGAAATGTTTGCCACCGCATCATTTACTTTGTTTTTCCATTTCTGCATTCCGATTGCTCCGGTTGTTCCAATCACAATCGCAGACAGACAGCTTAATACTGCAAGCACGATACTGTTTTTTAATGCCTCACCCATATCCCTATCACGAAACAGCTCCTCATACCATTTCAGTGAAAAGCCGCCCCAGATTGATGAAAGCTTTGATTCGTTAAACGAATATACTACCGTTAATATAATCGGTATATACGTGATAATTGTAATAATCGCAAGATAAATATGAGGGAATTTTGATTTTCTTTTCATTTAATAAATTCCCTCCAATTCTCCCGTATGGGCAATTTTTCGATATAAACCTATAAATAAGGACGTCAGTATCAGAAGGATTACCGATAACGCTGCTGCAAACGGCATATTTCTTCCCTTCGTCATCTGTTCCTGAATAATATTTCCAACCAGTACAATTTTATTTCCACCAAGAATATCTGCTATAAAAAACAGTCCCATAGATGGAATAAATGTAAGAATCACACCGGATAAAAGTCCGGGCAGAGTATGTGGAAGTGTGACCGTAAAAAATGCTTTCACCGGGTTTGCACCTAAATCTCTTGCTGCTTCCACTAACGACCAGTCCATTTTTTCTGCACTGGAATAAACAGATAAAATCATAAATGGAAGCAATGCATAAATCATGCCCACCACAACTGCCGGATAGGAATATAAAAGCTTTAACGGTTTTTCCGTAATATGAAGCCCCATTAATATTTTATCCAGCACACCATTGCTTCGGAATACGATAATCCATCCGTTTAAACGAATTAACGCACTTGTCCAAAACGGAATCATTAATAAAATCATCATTCGTTTTTTCCATTTTGCAGAAAGCTTTGCCATAAAATATCCGTACGGATAACCCAGCAAAATTATTGAGACTGTGGATATGAGTGCTAATTTAATCGAATCCACAAAGGTATTTAAGTAAAGAGGTTCTAAAATTCTTCTATAATTTTCCAGTGTAAATTTCCACTCAAAGCCCCACACCTCTGCTCTTGTCGTAAAGCTTAACACCACCATGTAAATTAATGGTGCAAAAACAAACACCAGTGTAAATACATAGATTGGAATTAAAAGCAACAGACTGCTTCCTCTCCTCTTCTTTTTCGCAGGGGTAACGGTTTTAGATGCCATTATCCATCACCTCCACTGCATGCTCACTCTTCCAACCAATCTGATGCTTTTTTCCGGGTTCAATGTCATAATTGATTCCGTAACGGCTTGCGGTAATCTGCTGACCATCATTAAGCTCAAATACAATACGAAGCTGGCCACCGGCAAAGCTTTTCTCTGCTACCACCGCATCTAACCTGCATTCCGGCTCGTTTTCTAACAAAACATTCTCACTTCGAATTGCATATGTTTTTCCTTCTTTTCGGAAAATATTAGCATTTCCAACAAAATCTGCAACATAGCTTGTTTTCGGATGATAATAAATCTCGTTTGGCGTTCCAATC
>X314_Red_Deer__coassemble_63_pt1 | contig 20989 bp, 17 predicted proteins | sample X314_Red_Deer__metabat2_high_PE_002 | metagenome-assembled genome bin X314_Red_Deer
AGCGTGAAGCAGTGGCAGAGATTTTAGAAGAAATCAAAGCAGGAAAAAGATAAAATTTAAACTTCTTTTCTGTAATTTAGTGTTTGACGTATATGCTTAATAATTATGCATTTTGGCAATTTTAAAACTCTAAAATTGGATAAGTTACTCTGAAATTAGGTATAATTTCTATAAGCCTGTCCAAGCGGTTGATAGGTCATATTTTTATATGGTTTAGGTGTTCTGGAATCGTTGTGAAATAATTTTCGGAGCATCCATTTTGTTGTATTATACAAAAGAGAACGGAATAACAGTAGATAGCCAGATTTGTAGATTAATACTATGCTTAGGAAATATTTAGAAGAATAAATACACGGAATCATTTTTCGTTATTCACAAATAAATTATTTTGTGATATGATTATTTGTAGTAACGTGTTAAAACATACGCGAAATTTACAAGTTCTCTTATGAATAAATAATCATAGAGAAGGAGAAAAGACCATGAATAATGAACAAAAGAATGAATTAAGTGTAGTCGTAAGGTACAAGACAAAGCTGATTAAATGGGGAATAATTGTAGTAGTGCTAATTGTAGCATTATTGGCAATCTTCTTCAAAGGCTATTCAAGTGCAACAAAAAAGTATGAAGATGTCATTAGGGAATTGGAGGCGGAAGTTGACAGACTTTCTGATCCAGTTGCAGTTTATGATGATGTTTCAAAAGAAGTCATGCTTAGTTTGATTGAATCAGAAATCAAAGATATTGGAGAACTTGCAACAATCGAATACTTATATACTGATGCAGGAAAGTTCGAAGATCCTAAGAAAGTATTCGGTGTGAATATTCCATTTACGACAAAATCTTTCATTGCAAAATGGGACGGAATTATAAAGGCTGGTGTACAGATAAACCAAATCATCGTGGACATTGATGAGGCAAACAAAGAAATTATTATACACATGCCAAATGCTGAAATACTTTCTCATGAAATTGACAGTAATAGTATTGAAACACTTGACGAAAAAGATGGTTTGTTCAACCCCGTGAAAGTTGAGGATGTCAGAGAGTTTGACGCAGTTAGTAAAGACGCTATGGAAAAACGAGCAATCGAAAATGGTATCTTAGATAAAGCATTCGAAAACGCAAAAGAGATTATCGAAAAGTTTGTGAATAATGATGTAGTACAAGAACAAGGTTACACTATTAAATTTGAAGTAATTGAATAAAAAGATTTAAGGCTACCCAGTCAAAATGATTGGATAGCCTTTTTGTGTACTGAAAAATGCAGTGGATTTTAGTCTGAGAGGATAGCTGGGTGCAGTAAGGTTTTATCGCTCAAACAGATGGTGAACTTATAAATAATCATTAATTCTCTGATAATATCATTAGATATATTTTCAGTAGAAAAGGGAGAAGCTAAATTAAAAATATAGGACAGATGCAGTTGGAAATGTAGCAAACCGCTGTTTTTGTTATATAGAATGAGGAATTTACTTGTAAGTACACAGACGAGGAAAGCTTCGCTACGATAATCCTTTTTCAAAAACAATAATTTCTTGACGTGGCTTTTGTTTCTCCTTTATAATACAAACAGTATGCTTATTTTTATGATAAGCAAGTAAGCAAAAGTAGCGTTTATGGCAAATTACGGCATTTGTATATTTGCAAAAGGAAAGAAGTAAGTTGAATTTTCTGTAATAAAAACAACAGAGATTCCTGTGAAAGAAAATCGTAGGAGGAAACACAGTGTCAATAGATCAGAGTAAAATCAGAAATTTTTGTATTATCGCACATATCGACCATGGTAAATCAACCCTTGCCGACAGAATTATCGAAAAGACCGGAACATTAACCAGTCGTGAGATGCAGGCGCAGGTTTTAGATAACATGGATTTAGAGAGAGAGCGTGGAATCACAATCAAATCCCAGGCTGTTCGTATTATTTATAAAGCAAAAGATGGAGAGGAGTATATTTTTAATCTTATCGATACTCCGGGACACGTGGACTTTAACTATGAAGTATCACGAAGCCTTGCAGCCTGTGATGGAGCAATCCTTGTAGTAGATGCTGCACAAGGTGTGGAAGCACAGACTTTGGCAAACGTATATCTCGCATTAGACCATGACCTTGATGTTATGCCTGTTATCAATAAAATCGACCTTCCGAGTGCGCAACCGGATGAGGTTATCCAGGAAATCGAAGATGTTATTGGAATAGAAGCAGAGGATGCACCACGTATTTCTGCAAAGACAGGCTTAAATATTGAAGATGTATTAGAGCAGATTGTAAATAAGATTCCTGCACCAACAGGCGATAAGGATGCACCTTTAAAAGCGCTTATTTTTGATGCATTATATGATTCGTATAAAGGTGTTATTGTTTTTTGTCGTATTAAAGAAGGAACGGTTAAGGTTGGCGATAAGATTCGTATGATGGCAACAGGAGCCGTAGATGAGGTAACAGAAGTTGGATATTTTGGAGCAGGCCAGTTTATTCCTTGTGACGAGCTTTCTGCCGGAATGGTAGGCTATATCTGTGCAAGTATCAAAAATGTCCGTGATACACAGGTGGGTGATACCGTTACCAATGCAAACCGCCCATGTGAAGAAGCACTTCCGGGATATAAGAAAGTAAATCCAATGGTCTATTGTGGACTTTATCCGGCAGACAGTGCAAAATACCCGGATTTAAGAGAAGCCTTAGAAAAATTACAGATTAACGATGCATCCTTATTCTTTGAACCGGAAACATCCTTAGCATTAGGTTTTGGATTCCGTTGTGGATTCTTAGGTTTATTACATTTAGAAATTATTCAGGAGCGTTTAGAAAGGGAGTTTGATTTAGACCTTGTAACAACAGCTCCGGGCGTAGTTTACCGCGTGCATAAAACCAATGGTGAGATGATAGAATTAACCAATCCATCGAACTTGCCGGACCCATCTGAAATTGAGTATATGGAAGAACCGATTGTTTCCGCAGAAATCATGGTTACAAAGGATTATGTCGGTGCGATTATGACTTTATGTCAGGAGCGTCGCGGAACTTATATCAGCATGGAATATTTAGAGGAAACCCGTGCATTGATAAAATACGACCTTCCATTAAATGAAATCATCTACGATTTCTTTGATGCATTAAAATCCCGTTCCAGAGGTTATGCATCTTTTGATTATGAATTAAAGGGTTATGAGCAGTCTGAGCTTGTGAAATTAGATATTTTAATTAACAGGGAGCAGGTGGATGCCCTGTCCTTTATCGTATTTAAAGACAGTGCTTACGAGCGCGGAAGAAGAATGTGTGAGCGTTTGAAGGAAGAAATTCCAAGACACTTATTCGAGATTCCGATTCAGGCAGCAGTTGGTGGAAAAGTCATTGCCCGTGAAACTGTAAAAGCGATGCGTAAGGACGTTCTTGCGAAATGTTACGGTGGTGATATCAGCCGTAAGAGAAAGCTTCTGGAGAAACAGAAGGAAGGTAAGAAGCGTATGCGTCAGGTTGGAAATGTAGAGATTCCACAGGAAGCATTTATGAGTGTATTGAAGCTGGATGAGGACTAAAATATTCTTTTTCAAACGGAAGTGGCTTTAATTTTTTTGAAAAACAAGTTATCAGAATTTTTTTATATCATGAGATTTAGAAACAAAACAAATAATTAATTTCAATAAGGGTGTGGGAGAAATCTCATGCCCTTTATTAACTTTATAAGAAAGTGCTCATACGTAGTGTACGTCAGATGAAAACGCAAAGCGTTTTCGGAAGCGTCGCGCGGCGACGCTTTTTTACTCTATAGGAAAGACCGTGTTACATTAAAGTATGAAAGTGATGATTCCTATAGAGCAAAAACGCTCCGCGAGGATGCGCATAACGCGCGAATGGTAGATGTCACTGCGTGACCGCGCGTTAGCGCGAGAATCTCGCAAGCGAGATTCTTTTTTATGTTATAAGAAAGTGCTCATACGTGGTGTATGCCAGGTGAAAACGCAAAGCGTTTTCGGAAGCGTCGCGCGGCGACGCTTTTTTATAGGATAGACCTTGATACTTAAGTATCTGTGTATAAATTTGGAAAAGCCTGCAAATACTAATGTACTGACATAGTGTCAGTGTATTTAGAAAAAAGAAAGCAGGTGAGCGGAATGTCATTAGAGATTAAAATTATTGACGTACATGCAAGAGAGATATTAGATTCCAGAGGAAATCCTACCATAGAGGTAGAGGTAACCGCAGAGACTGAGACAACCGGAAAAAAGGTAACTGCAAGAGAATCCGTGCCATCAGGAGCAAGCACCGGACGATTTGAAGCGATTGAATTAAGAGATGGAGAAGAACGTTATTTTGGCTTAGGGGTTGAAAAAGTTGTTGACCATGTAAATAAGGAGATCAAAGAATCCTTGCTTGGAGTAAATGTATTAAAGCAGGCACAAATTGACCGTATCATGGTGGAACTGGATGGAACGGATAATAAGGGACATTTGGGGGCGAATGCTATTTTAGGTGTGTCTTTAGCCTGTGCCAAGACAGCTGCAAAAGCTTTGGATATGCCATTATACCGTTATCTTGGAGGAACCTCGGCACATATATTGCCTGTTCCTATGATGAATGTTATCAATGGTGGTGCTCATGCAAAAAACGCACTGGATTTTCAGGAGTTTATGATTATGCCTGTTGGTGCAGTCTCTTTTAAAGAAGGGCTTCGCATGGGTGCTGAGGTTTATCATTTCTTAAAACAGATTCTGCATGAGGATGGAATGAGCACGGCAGTTGGTGATGAGGGCGGTTTTGCACCGGATTTTAAGGATGCAAAAGAAGTATTTCACTATTTAAAACGAGCTGTCGAAAAAGCAGGATATCAGGTAGGAAAGGATATTGTATTTGCAATGGATGCAGCGGCAAGTGAGCTGTATGATGAGGAGACCGGCGTCTATATTTTTCCGGGAGAAAGCAGAGCTGTATGTGACTGCAATGAAACATCCGGAAAAGAAGCAGAGGGGGAACGGTCGAAAAAGGATGACAAAGAAAACAGCGTAAAGAGATCATCCGGGGAAATGATTGCACTTTATGAGGAACTGGTAAATGAATTTCCACTTGTGTCTATTGAAGATGGTTTGCATGAGGATGATTGGGAAGGATGGAAAAAGCTGACAGAGTGCATTGGAGACAAGGTGCAGTTGGTTGGAGATGATTTATTTGTAACCAATCCAAAAAGAATCAAATGCGGAATCAAGTTAGAAACAGCAAATGCCGTTTTAGTAAAAGTAAATCAGATTGGTACGGTTACGGAAGCAATGGAAGCAATTGAGATGGCAAAGTGTGCGGGCTATCATCCTGTCATTTCCCATCGTTCGGGTGAAACAGAGGATGCCTTTATTGCGGATTTGGCAGTTGCAGTAAACGCCGGACAGATAAAAACAGGTGCACCATGCCGTGCGGAGCGTACCAGTAAGTACAATCAGCTTTTACGCATTGAAGAGGAATTGGGAGAACAGGCAAGATATGGTCTGGTCAGTGAAAAAAATTAGGGGTTAGCCCCCTAATTTTTTTGTCATCATTTCCGGATTGGAAGCATTACATAGAGCAGTTCGTTTGTCAATGATGCCGTTGCGGTACAGCTTCAAAATACTAGTATCCATTGCCATCATATTTTCGTTTGTGGAGGAATAAATCAGGGCATCAATCTGATGTGTTTTTCCTTCTCGAATCAGATTACGGATGGCGGGATTTAATACCATAACTTCAAAGGCCGGTACAATATTTCCATCTACGGTCGGAAGCAGCCGTTGGGAAACAACTGCCTGCAATACCATAGAAAGCTGAATGGCAACCTGATGCTGTCCGGTAGCAGGAAAGGCATCAATAATACGGTCGATAGTGTTAGCAGCACCTACTGTGTGCAGCGTAGAGAAGATTAAATGTCCTGTCTCGGCTGCTGTCATAGCAGTATGAATCGTTTCACAATCACGCATTTCACCAAGCAGAATTACATCCGGACTTTGACGTAAGGAGGCTCGTAATGCGGCCAGATAGCTTTCGGTATCCGTGCATATTTCCCGCTGACTTACGATACTTTTTTTATGGCTGTGGAGAAATTCCAACGGATCTTCCAAAGTAATTATATGATTTTCCTGTTCACGGTTGATTTTATCAATCAGACAGGCTAATGTTGTGGATTTGCCGCTGCCGGAAGGGCCTGTTACTAAAACAAGTCCCTTGTTTGTGTTGGCAAGCTGTATAACGGAATCAGGAATCATAAGTTCTTTCGGCTCCGGAAGGGTAAAGGTAATGATTCGAATCACAGCAGAATAGGAGCCACGTTGTTTATAAGTGCTGACGCGGAAACGGGAAATTCCCTGGAGGGCAAAGGAGAAATCATCATCACCTTTTTCCTCAAACAGAGATATATCTCGGTTGTCTGCTAAATGATAAATTTCTGTAACAAAGTCGCGGCAGGTATCAGGCATCATGCGATCCTCGTTATATGTTTTCATTTTTCCATGAACCTTGTAGGTGAGTGGACGTCCTGCTACAACAAAGATGTCGGAAGCGTGTTCATTTGTGATGTTTTCTAGGATTTCTCGAATATTCATGTTTTTTTCGGATGTATCTTATCCGTGTCCTTTCTATTTAGATTCATTTGTATCGGTATCATATGTAGAAAAATTATTCTCTGACTCGTTTAATCTTTTGGTCTGCCAGCTTGTAATTTTAAGCAAAGTGTCGCTTTCAAGTTCAGGGTAGCAGATGATCAGTGAAACATAAAGTACCTGCGTCTCTGAGACTGGGGTTTCGTAGGAAATTATCATATTTTCATCTATTTCGGTCAGCTTAAAATTTGAGACATTCTTTGACAGCTGATTGGAAAAAAGTTCAGGTGTCAGTTCTGAAAAAAAGCTTTTTTCATCAAAAGAATTTAGATACAGCTGATAAAGTATTTCTTCAATGGAGGCGACTGCTTTTTTTGCCTGCAAATCGGCAGCGTAATAAGCAGTTGTGTTTTCTACAATTTCTTCGCTCAACTGATAATCCGAATTTGCGGTTAGTACAGAAAGAGCCGCGAAAGTAACAAGAAAAAGAGTAAGAAATACTGTTATAATGGAAGAAACACCGATATTAATAAAAGGTAAACTATTTTTTCTCATTAGTAAATACCTCCTGCTAATTCAGAAAGGGACTTGGGATGATAACCGGATACTTCCAGATGGTAGAGCTCGCAGGAGTCGTAAGTGTCTGAAAAAGTGATTTTAATTGTCTTACATGCATCATTAGAAAAGGAAATAAATGCACGATAATGACTTTTATCTTCTGAACATCCGGTAAAATTTTCATCAAAATAAATTAAAAGATTCTCATTCAGAAGAAGCGCATCAGGATAAACGTTAAGTAAAGATTCTTTTCCATTACTTCCACTTTGATAAATTTCAGCCACGGATGCACAGGTATTTGCAGCCCGATATAAGGCAGTTGTGGATGATGTTATCGTATGTGCCTTGAAAATAAATTGCAGACATACCGTCACCAGAACAGAAAAGAACAGGATGTTTAACATAAGCTCTATTAAAAAGAGTCCTGCCTTTGAATGTGCATGTTGATTCATGAAAACTCCTTTATGTTTAAATAAATTACTTTGCATTTATAGAAATATAAAGCGGATAGGAACTGTCGGTGCTGTCTGTAATGTGAAAACAGAAGAGCATTCCAGGAAATTCATCTATGGTTAAATTGGTTATTTCCAAAACCGGCTCGCCGTTTCCGGGTGCAACAGCAGTTAAAGAAGAAACGGTAGCTTCCCAAAGAAATCCCTCATAAGCGTAAATATAGGTGTGATACTCCTGATTATCTATTTCCTTCGTCAGCCTTAAAGCATCCGATTCGCCAACGGTACAGAGGATAACGGAATCAGAGGTATCATGCGTATTTATTTTTTCCTGCAAATAAGCAGTAACTGTTCGGATTTCCTGGTTTTGGGCCAGTGTATCAACAGTAGACTGATATTGTTTTGCTTCAATAGATACAACAAGAAAAGAAGTCGCAGCAAATAATACTAATAGTGAAAGAATAAATATTGTATCTATATGACGTTCATTTGAAGTTTTTAATCGTATCATATTTGTTTCCGCCTTTTTAAGAATGAGGGGAGTTCTTCTTATCAGCCAATGCCTGATATAATTCCAACCAGCGGAAGCAGGTAGGAGATTAAAATCAAACCGATGATGAACGATAAAATAATAATTAAAGCCGGTTCTAATATTGTAATAAAGTGTACAATTTTACGTTCAATAGCTGCTTCGTATTCTTTGGAGAGCTTTTTCATTATCTGCTCTAAAGAACCGGTTCTTGCAGCAATTGTAATCATGGAAGAATAGAGTTTGTCAAAAATCCCCGCAGCAATCATAGAACTCGAAAAGCTTTGGCCGGAATTGGAAAAATCTATGCAGCGGCGGATTCGCTCTTCCATATGGGGATTGTCCACCAGGCGCATGGCAAAATCCAACCCCTGATTGGTGTCAAGGCCACTGCTCAAGGTCATGGACATACAGTTTGCAAAGCGGCAGGCTGCGATACTCATAGATAAGCTTCTTCCTTGAAAAAGAATTTTGCCCGTGTTGGAATTGAACAGGAAGAGTCCACCTATAATAAGCAGCACCAAAAGCAAAAGAAAAAATAAAATATGGTCATTTAAAAAGAGACCGATATTCATCAGTATAAGTGGAAAACCGTTTAAATCCGCTTCAAGTCCGGCGTAAATTTGGTTAAAAACAGGAAATACTTTTGAAACCATAACAAGCACAATGGCACTCAGAATACAAACTATAACAATCGGATAAGTCACTGCATTGCGGATGCTTGAACGAATACTTTCTTCTCTGTCATAGTTGTCACGTAAAGAGAAAAGAACATCTTCTAAACGGCCGCATAATTCCCCCATCTCAATCATATCTAAAACATATTTTGGAAAGACCCCGGATAAGCGCAAGGCTTCATGAAGCGACTTTCCGGCTTCCAAAGGCGTGTAAATGGAATCTAGAATTTCTTTGGTTGATTCATCCGGTGCACTTTCTAGCAGAATGGAAACTCCTTCGTATGCCGGGATACCGGAGGAAATAATCATTGCCATCTGGTCGCAGAAGGAAGAAATTTCAAGATTGCCAAGCAGTCTTTTTTTTCTGCGGGATGACGGCTTATGCAAAGCATTCATATTTTTTTGAGTATCCATGAGAGAAAAGCCTCCTGTTACATATTTTATCATGTATGTTATAAGTTATTTCTCTTTGCCAAATTTTTTTGAATATACAGTATTACCTAATATTATAGAATAATTGACAGAAAAAGGAAATCTAAAAAGATAAAAAAATGTAATTTCTAATAGTTGAAATGTGAACAAACATATGTTATACTCTTATAAGTTGTGAATTTTGACCGTAGGAGGGTATAAATCGTGGAAGTTTTGAAAACGATATTAACAGTTGTTTTTATATTAATCAGTTTAGCATTGACAGTAATTATTCTTGCTCAGGAAGGTAAGTCAGCAGGTCTTGGAACAATTGCAGGAGCCGCAGATACTTATTATGGTAAGAATAAGGGACGTACAATTGAGGGAAAATTAGAGAAAGGTACAAAGATTTTAGTTGTTCTTTTCATTTTAATTGCAATTGTATTGAACATTGGTATTTTCTAGGAAACAAAAGCTGTCGTGTATACGGCAGCTTTTTCAATTTGTAGGAATTATCGTAAATTCCTATAAAGATTAGGGTGTCAAAAGGTCTGCCTTTTCACTTATTCTGACAAATTGTACAAATGATATATTTCAAGTTTCGTTGTGCAAAACATTTCGATGAACCTCTGAAAACGATAATTGCATTCAGCAGTGGCTTTATAGAAAATTGGGGAAGATAAAATGAACAAAGAACTTTTAAATGAAAGAAAGAAAATGATATACGAGTTTATTTGCGATGAACTTTATGTGCCAATGAAGGCAAAAGAAATCGCAATTGTACTGAATGTACCAAAAACTCAGCGTATGGAGCTGCAGGAGGTTTTAGATGCACTTCTTGCAGAGGGAAAAGTGGAATTAACAAAAAAAGGAAAATATGTGAAGTCAGAAGGTACATGTTTGACGGGTGTTTTTACGGCGCATCGAAACGATTTTGGATTTGTAACGATTGAGGGTGAGGAGGAAGATATTTTTATCCCGGAATCGCAGGTGAATGGAGCACTGCATAAAGATACGGTACAGGTGTCCATTTCCAAAACACAGACAGGAAAACGAAAAGAAGGCACAATTACAAAGATTGTAAGCCGTGGAATGGAGCGTCTTGTCTGCTATTATGAGCAGAGCAAAAACTTTGGTTTTGCTGTACCGGATAATCAGAGATTTGCGCAGGATATTTTTATTCCATTAGAACGCTCAAAGGGTGCAGTTGCCGGACATAAGGTAGTCGTTGAGATCACTAGCTATGGTGGAAATGGGAAAAAGCCTGAAGGCAAGGTTATAGAAATATTAGGACATGTGAATGACCCTGGAACAGATATTATTTCTATAGTACGTGGTTATGATTTACCTGTGGAATTTTCAGAGAAAATTATGAAACAGGTGGAAAATGTTTCTAATGAAGTAAGTGAAGCAGATATGGCAGGCAGACTCGACTGTCGCGATTGGCAGACCGTGACAATTGACGGTGAGGATGCGAAAGACTTAGATGATGCCATCACCTTAACTAAGGAGGGAAGCAACTATAAGCTTGGCGTTCATATTGCAGATGTTTCTAATTATGTGCAGGAGCATAGCGCATTGGATGTAGAGGCGTTAAAACGAGGTACATCAGTGTATTTAGTGGATCGTGTAATTCCAATGCTTCCACACAAGCTTTCAAATGGAATCTGTTCTTTAAATGCAGGAGAAAATCGTCTTGCCTTAAGTTGTATTATGACGATTGATGAAAAGGGAAATGTCATCGACCATACGATTGCAGAAACTGTGATTAAGGTTGACAGACGTATGAGCTATACCAGCGTGAAGAAGATTTTAGAAGACCATGACGAGGCAGAAATGAAAGAATACGAAGAGTTAGTGCCGATGTTTGAACGCATGAAAGAACTGGCGGCCATTCTTCGTAAAAAACGTATGAAACGTGGCTCCATTGATTTTGATTTTCCCGAAACAAAAATCATTTTAGATGAAAAAGGAAAGCCTGTGGAAATTAAGCCATATGACAGAAATGTAGCCACAAAGATTATTGAAGATTTCATGCTGATTGCAAACGAGACAGTAGCGCAGGATTATTTTTGGCAGGAACTACCATTTGTTTATCGTACTCACGATAATCCTGATTCGGAGAAAATCCAAAAGCTTGGAACTTTTATCAATAACTTTGGTTATTCGATTCACATGGGGCAGGATGAAGTACATCCAAAGGAGCTTCAGAAGCTTTTGATGAAGATTGACGGAACGCCGGAAGAAGCATTAATCAGCCGTCTGACCTTACGTTCCATGAAGCAGGCAAAATATACAACAATGTGTACCGGACATTTTGGGTTGGCAACAAATTATTACTGCCATTTCACATCGCCAATTCGTCGCTATCCGGATTTGCAGATTCACAGAATTATAAAAGATAGCCTGCGTGGCAGAATGAATACAAAAAAAGTAGAGCATTATGAAAAAATCCTGCCGGAGGTTGCAAAGCATTCCAGTGAGATGGAACGCCGTGCTGATGAAGCAGAACGCGAAACAGATAAACTCAAAAAAGTTGAGTATATGTTAGAGCATCTTGGTGAAGTATTTGATGGTGTAATTTCAGGTGTATCTGAATATGGCTTTTATGTGGAACTTCCAAATACAATTGAGGGGTTGGTACACGTAACTACTTTGACTGATGATTACTATCATTATATAGAAGCAACCTATGAGTTGGCAGGCGAGACAACCAACCATCGTTACAAGCTGGGACAAAAGGTTAAGGTAATGGCAACTGCGGCCGATAAGCTTTTAAGAACCATTGATTTCCGAGTGTTAAGAGATGATTGTGAGGTTGAAGAGGACGTTTAAGACTGTAGAGAAGATAAAGTAGGATCATTGGATTTTGACCACCGATAATGTATATGGTGTAAAAAATCAGCAAAAAAGTGAAAAAAATGTGACAAAAAGTCACTAGAATGTGTATTGCACAAGATAGGAAACTAAGGTATAATGTCGCTAGACATTATACCGGCCGAATGGCCATAGGTCGCCCACGCGACAGCATGTGCGAAGCATATGGTATAATGTCGCTAGACATTATACCGGCCGAATGGCCATAGGTCGCCCACGCGACAGCATGTGCGAAGCATATGGTATAATGTCGCTAGACATTATACCGGCCGAATGGCCATGGGTCGCCCACGCGACAGCATATGCGAAGCATATGGTATGTTTGTGCTGACTAATAAATTGTGCCAGATTAAATGAAACGCACAGACAGGAGGAAGTAGCATGGCAAAGATTGAAAAAAAGTTAATAGCGAACAACAAAAAAGCTTACCATGACTATTTTCTGGAGGAGAAATATGAGGCTGGAATTGAACTGCATGGAACAGAAGTAAAATCCTTGCGAACAGGAAAATGCAGTATTAAAGAAGCATTCGTCCGCATCGAAAATGGTGAGGTAATTATTTATGGAATGCACATCAGTCCATATGAGAAGGGGAACATTTTTAACAAGGATCCGCTTCGTCCAAAGAAGCTTTTAATGCACAAAGCAGAAATCCGCAAGCTGGTTGGAAAGATAGCAGAACAGGGCTATACTTTAGTTCCGGTTGAGGTATACTTTAAAGGAAGTCTGGTAAAGGTTGAAATTGCCTTGGCAAAAGGTAAAAAACTTTACGATAAGCGTCATGACATCGCGAAGAAAGACATTCGCCGCGAAGCAGAGCGCGAATTTAAAATTAGAAATCTATAGTATTTTGTAATATGTTAAAATATTACAGAATGCATAGCAGTTATGGTGTGCCATAGCAACATATATTATGGGCTTGTAATGGTTTCGACAGGGATCATGAAGCTGGAGAAGCGAGTCGCACGGGATGCGTTAAATTCCAAACTTAAAATTAAACGCTGAAGATAATTTAGCATACGCTGCCTAGTTGCAGCAGTCTGACCTAGAGCACCTACACTTTAGGACCCAGGCTTCGACTCTGTAGGAAACGACATCGGCTAAGCTTTGCACCGATGGGCGTATCATGAAGCTACTAAAGCTATCAGGGTGTCTGTTCCCGGATAGTGGAGGGAATGTCAAACAACTGACTACACTCGTAGAAGTACAGGGGATTGGTTTTTGGACACGGGTTCGACTCCCGTCAGGTCCACTAAAGAACGCTTGAGAGTATTGATTCTTGGGCGTTTTTTGTTTTTAAACGGTTGCATTTCTACCCTCGTTTTTTTATAATAGAACTATATCTAAAGAAATAAATTCTGGAAGGTAAACTATGGAAGTCGAAAAAACAAAAAGAGAAATGGCAGAAGCTGCTTTTTTGAGGGGTGAAGCGGCATTTCGTAAGGGAAGATATCAGGATACAGTGACGGAACTGACAAGATGTCTGACAATGGAAAAAAGTAATGAATACCAGTATATAGAGATAGAATCTTACAATATGCTTGGAATGCTGTTTTATTTTTCCGGTTATGAGACAATTGCACTTGACCACTATCTGTCTGCTTATGAAACAGCAAAAAAATGCGAAAACACAGAGGGACAGGTGTCTTCGCTTTTAAATATTGGACTTTTATATCAGGGTGGAAAGGAATATGATAAGGCGCTGTTATATTATAAGGAAGCAAAACAGAATGCCGAAAGTGATTTGCGTAATCCGGACATGTTGCTTACTTTATATGCGGATATTCAGATTGCACAATTATATTGTAAACAGGGGCAGTATGAAGCAGCACTTCGGCTGAACCGGGATATTGAACAATACTATTCTGCCGTGGCAGTAGGGGAATTTATTCTTTCAAAATGCCTTTTGGAAATTTATTTACAGAAATATCAGGATAATGAGAAGAAAGTCAATGAATTGTTGGGAATGATTATCCGCTATTTAGCACAGGATGAGTATTTTATGGAGCAGATAGATTTTTATATGGATCTTAGCGAGTATCTGCTTGAAATTGGGTGGAAGCAGGAGTGTCGAAAAATGCTTGATATTTTGCAGGAAAAGCTTCGCCCGACAGAATTTATAAAACTGCGTCTGCAACTTGAAAGGATGGAAGTGGACTATAAGAGGACCTATGGTGAAAAAGAGGAATATGTGGAATCATGCAAGTATTTTATGATTTTGTATGCGGAGTATGAACAGGTATTGAAAACATTTCGCAGACAGAACCTTGAGAATGTAGAAAGTCTCCAGAAGTTAGAAGCAAGAAAAAGAGAAATGGAAAAAAGAAGTAAGTGTGACCTTGCAACAGGACTTCTGAATAAAAAAGCATTTCAATATGAAGTAGAAAAACATCTGACTGAGCGTGGTGGTTATGTTATGGACGCTATGGTGTTTATGGATATTGATAATTTTAAACTGGTAAACGACAGCTTTGGTCATCTTTTAGGGGATGAGGTTATTAAAGTATTAGCTGACTTAATTCAAAAGGAATTTGCACAGGATTGCATCTGTGGAAGATTTGGTGGAGACGAATTTATAATTTTTATTAAAGAAATTAAGGACATGTCAAAGGTAGAAGAAAAAATTGAAAATTTCAGAGAAACCTTTGGAAATCTTGGGTTCGGAAAAACAAATGAGGTGCATGTAACGTTAAGTATCGGTGTTTCCTATAACAAATCGATGAAAGCATCTTTTCAGGCAATGGTTTCATGTGCAGATGAAGCTCTTGAAAAAGCAAAAGAGTATGGGAAAAACCGCGTAACATTCTATGAGATAAAACGAGGAATATACAAATATGTCTAGGAAAGTTGATAAAGTTTCAGTAGGTGGATTTTCTTTTTTTAGTAAGGATGAGGAAGAACTTGCAAAAAAGGAGCAGGAGGGTGTGAAATATATCCGTAGTAAAACGGATATGGATAAGCCGGAAATGGTTTTACAAATTTACAATAAAATGATTGAACAGAATTTTTTTGTGACAGCAGTGGGTAACTCCTACCTCAAAGAATTGCAGGAATACTTGCATACAATTCCTTTTATCAGGAATGAGGATGTGCAGCCAATTCCGGTAAGACATCCGGCTATTGAAAAAGAAATTAGAAAAGAGCGGATAAAACAGCGTGTACAGCAGAAAAATATGAAGAGTAAGTTAGAGGAAGTAAAACGTTCTTCTGATAATAGTGTGCTTGCACGTAAGTATAAGCTATCTATGATGATAAATTTGATTTTGGTATGCTGCATTATAGGAATGTTTTTAATCAGCATGACAAGTAGCAATCCGACAGTTTTAAATTATGAAGCGAAGCTGCTAGATAAATATGCAACGTGGGAGCAGGACTTGACAGAACGGGAGCAGGAAATCAGAGTGAAAGAAAGTGAATTGGGGATTTTGGAAGAAAAATAACAATTTCACAGATTTTTCATAGATACCTGTTAGAATGCATCTACAATAGGGAAGACAGGGTGATTAAAATGGAAAAATTAAGAGTACTTGTAGTAGATGATGAAAGTCGAATGAGGAAACTGGTAAGGGATTTTTTGGTGCGTCAGGATTACGAGGTGTTAGAGGCTGGTGACGGCGAGGAGGCACTTGATATTTTCTATAGGGAAAAGGAACTGGCACTCATGATACTAGATGTTATGATGCCGAAGATGAACGGTTGGGAAGTGTGCAAAGAAGTTAGGGAAACATCGAAAATTCCAATTATTATGCTCACGGCAAAAGGTGATGAAAGTGATGAGTTGATGGGGTTTGAACTTGGAGTGGATGAATATATTTCAAAGCCATTTTCACCGAAAATTCTTGTGGCACGCGTTGGGGCGATTCTTCGAAGAAGCGGCTTGACAGAAGAACAATGTATGGAAATCAATGGAATTCGTCTGGACAAGAACGCACATATGGTAACAGTAGATGGCGAAAAAATTGATTTGAGTTATAAGGAATTTGAATTATTAAATTATTTTATGGAAAATGCAGGAATTGCATTATCCAGAGAGAAAATCTTAAATCACGTTTGGAATTATGATTATTTTGGAGATGCAAGAACCATCGATACTCATGTAAAAAAACTGCGTGCAAAAATGGGACAGAAAGGTGAATGTATTACAACTGTCTGGGGTATGGGCTATAAATTTGAGGCTTAATAGACTAAAATAGTACTAATATCCCAAAAATATTTGACAACTGAAATAAGATGACATAGAATAAAAGAATAATATGATGCAGAACGATTTTAGATTACAAAAGAGTGATGAGAAAAAGCAGCAAAGCTCACTGACAACAGAAATAGCTCTTATATTGATAGGTCTTTTGACAAGTACAGTACTTTTATGCTGGTTTTTAAATACAACCTTTTCTGAAAAATATTATATGCTCAATAAACAGAGTACGTTAGCAGATGGCTTTGAGGTTATTAATATGGCAAGTGCTAATGGTGAACTGACATCAAGTGATTTTGATATTACCTTTGAAAATCTGTGTGCAAATGGAAATATCACAGTAATGATTATCAGCTCTGACCGGACAATTGTTCGGTCATCGGTAAATGACAATCAGGTAATATTGATGGAGTTTATGAATATTCTTTTTGGCAACAATGTTGCTGAAAATAGTATTATAAAGAAAGCAGACAGTTATGTTATTCAGAAACAGACAGATACTCGTTTGAATTCGGAATATCTTGTTTTATATGGCACGCTTGCAAATGGAAATCTTATATTAATGAGAAGCGCGTTAGAAAGTATTCGTGAGAGTGCTAAGGTTTCGAATCAGTTTCTTGCATATGTTGGAACTTTAGGAATTGTAATTAGCGCAGTGGTAGGCTTTTTTATATCAAAAGGAATTACAACACCGATTTTGGAATTGACTAATATTTCTAAGAAGATGACGGAGTTGGATTTTGAAGCTAAATTCCATCGAAGAGTGAGACGGAAAAATGAGATAGATGAGCTGGGAGAACATATGAACAGGCTCTCAGAAACTTTGGAGAACACCATCTCTGAATTAAAAAGTGCAAACAATGAATTACAGCAGGATATTGAGAAGAAAATTCAGATTGACGAAATGCGAAAGGAATTTCTGGCAAATGTTTCCCATGAATTAAAAACACCTTTGGCATTGATTCAGGGATATGCAGAAGGACTAAAGGAATGCATCAATGATGACGAAGAAAGTAGAGAGTTTTACTGCGAAGTCATTATGGATGAGGCGGATAAAATGAATCAGCTTGTAAAAAAACTACTGACACTAAATCATCTGGAGTTTGGAAATGATGCAATTGTAATGGAGCGCTTTAATATAACGGAACTGATACAAGGAGTTATAAATGCACAGCAGATTCTGATTGAACAGGACCGGATTCATGTGTATTTTCAGGAAGAACCGCTTTATGTGTGGGCAGATGAGTTTAAGATAGAAGAAGTGGTTACAAATTATTTAAGCAATGCGATTCATTATGCAATGAATGAAAAAGTAATTCGTGTTACTTATGAGAAAAAACAAAAATGTGTCCGCGTTAAAGTTTTTAATACCGGTAAAAACATTCCGGAGGATGAACTGGAAAACATCTGGGTGAAGTTTTATAAAATAGACAAAGCAAGAACAAGAGAATATGGAGGCAGTGGAATAGGGTTATCTATTGTAAAGGCAATTATGGAGTCCTTTAATCAGAGGTGTGGCGTTATAAATCATGAAAATGGCGTGGAATTCTGGTTTGAATTAGACATTGAGCATAAGATGAACTAGCCTGATATTACAATGGAAAATAAAGGTAAAAACCACAGTCGGGAGGAAAAAGTAAATGAGAAAAAAAAGAATTACGGCAATATCGGTTTGTGTACTGGGTATGATGCTTCTGGGGGGCTGCGGTACAGAACCGTATGTTTTGACAGAACAGGAACAGGCGGTTGTAGTTAATTATTCGGCCAGTGTTGTCGCCAAGTTTAATACTTATCAGAAGGATGGACTAACGTATTTGATAGGCGAGGAACCGGAAAAATCAGAAGAACTGTTAGATACCGAAACATTGATAGAAGAAGTTGGGGATGGTCAGGAAAGTATTGAAGGTTCCGAAGGTGGCGAAGCAGTGGCAGAGGAAAATACAGAGCATGTAGGGCAGCAGGCAGTGATGAATGACGTTTTTGGAACCGGTGGCCTTGATATTGTATATGCCGGAAGTGAAATTAAAGAAAACTATGTAGAGGGAACGGTATATTCTCTGGAGGCAGATGCTGGGAAGGCATTTTTGATATTGAACTTTGATATTATCAATGAAAGTGAAAATGACATTGAACTGGATAATATTACAAGTGGACCAATATTTAAGGCTTCCTTTATAGATGCTACTGGAGAAAAAGTGAATGCATCTGCATATTCAACAATTCTTTTAAATGATTTTACAACGTATCTGGATACCATTGCCGCGGGTGAGACAGAGCAGGCGGTGATTCTTTTTGAAGTGTCAGACACTGTCACCGAAGTGGAGCAGTTAACACTTCAAGTTGAACTAAACGGAAGCATTTATGAAATAAATTTATAAATTGTGTGAAAAAAGATACAATTATTAGTAAATATATGGTATAATAGTCACAGATATTAGATTATAAAACCGAATCTATTATGCGGGAGGAGATATTAATGGATACAAATATTCTTTTAGAGTCAGGAACGAATGAATTAGAGGTTTTGGAGTTCACATTAGGAAATAATCATTATGGAATCAATGTTGCAAAAATTCGTGAAATTCTTACATATCAGCCAGTGACACCGATTCCAAACTCACATCCATGCGTAGAGGGTATTTTCATGCCGCGTGATACGATGATGACGGTTGTAAATTTGAAAAAATGTCTTGGAATGGCGGATGGAGAGGATGAAGGACTTTTCATTATCACAAACTTTAATAAACTAAATATTGCATTTCATGTAGACCAGGTTGTTGGTATCCATCGTGTATCCTGGGAAGATATCATTAAACCGGATGCTACCATTAATTCAGAGGATAACAGTGCTTCTACCGGTGTTATCAAATTAGAAGGTAAGCTTGTAGTTATTCTTGATTTTGAGAAGATTGTTACAGATATCAGCCCTGAGACCGGTTTAAAGGTTTCTGACGTAGATAATATGCCGGATCGTGAGAGAAGTGATTCCACTGTTTTGATTGCAGAAGATTCACCTTTACTTAGCAAGTTGATTACAGACTGTTTAAGAAAAGCCGGATATACAAAGCTTATTGTCACAGCAAATGGTCAGGAGGCATGGGACAAGCTTTCTGAACTGAAAAAAGCGGGAACGGTCAAGAAAGATATTCAGTGTATTATCACTGATATTGAAATGCCATTGATGGATGGTCATAGATTGACAAAACTTTGTAAGTCAGATGACGATATAAAATCAATTCCGTTAGTAATTTTCTCATCTCTTGTAAATGAAGAGATGAGAAGAAAAGGCGAGCAGCTTGGTGCAGATGCACAGTTGACAAAACCGGAAATTGGTATGCTTGTGGATGCAATTGATCAACTAATTGCAAAAAGTTTAGATGCGTAATTTCATAATGGGAGTGGGCTCGTAAAACGCGCTTTACTTAAATTGCGTAGAGTCGTGAAGCGTGGCACAGTACACTTGGTTAAAAAAGAAAAGGGGTGTGGTGTAAATCACATCCCTGATTTACGCGAGTGGTGAGGAAAATCGAGTGTTTGAATGAAGATTTGACGAGTGTCGCGATAACTTGATAAGTTACAGTGAGTGGAGGTTACCTGAATGAGCAAATCAGAAGACTATCTGGATCATTTGTTGCAGGATATGTCTGGTAGCGGTAATGGTGAAGCGAAAACACCAAAGCTTGATGATAATTTTATGCTGCAGGAGGAAGAACAGAGTACAACTATGAGTAGACGTGAATCAGAAAAGGATTTCTTAGAAGAGTTTGAACGTGAATTGTTTGCGGATGATAGCGATAACGATGATTTTTTAAAACAGTTTGAGCAGGAATTAAATAACGCAAATGATGATGATTTTGCTATGGATAGCAGTTTGTCTATGAAAGATGATATTGACGGAATATTAGATGCTGCAAAAAGTCAGATGCAGGATGATAATTCCGAAAACTTCGATGACATGATGGTAAATACTATGGATGGATCACTTGAAGGGGATGAGATGGACTCTGCGCTTGGAGATATGTTAGATAGTTTAGGTAATTTGTCAACAGGTGGCTCAGATGATTCTTTTATGCAGAATGCGAATATTTTGGAAGAGAATGCTTTTGGAAGTGATATTGGTACATCATCAAGTGATGAAACAGATCTGATGTCTCTTTTGGGTGGAGAAAGTAATACTTCAGACGATCAGGATTTAATGGCACTTTTAAATGAAGAAGGCACTTTTCCTGGTGTGGATGAAAATACAGATGGAGAACCTGCGCCAGAGAATCAAGAAAGCGATCCTTTTGCTGAATTAGCCGGAATGACAGCGGAAGATATGGGAAATCTTTTCGGAGAGGAGATTGCATCCGAAGAGATTGCATCCGAAGAGATGCTGACGGAAGAAAAAGCAGAGGGTGTAGATAAAAAAGAAAAAAAGGCGAAAAAAGCTAAAAAAATAAAAAACACAGGGGAAGATGGAGTGAAAGAAGGCTTTTTTGCCAAACTGAGTAAGGTGTTATTTGGTGATGATGAAGCTGCCGAAAAGAAAGAAGACGATTTTGACCCTGTAGCGCAGGCAGCAGGAGCAAATGCCATAGAAGAATTGACGGATGAGAATTTAGCGTTGCTAAAAGAATTAACCATGGGTGCGGAGGAGAAACCGGCAGAACCGGTTGAAACTCCGGAAGAAAAGAAAAAACGCGAGAAGAAAGAACAAAAAGAGAAAAAGGCACAGGAACGTAAAGAA